>JAAROH010008226.1_pt1 | contig 11753 bp, 12 predicted proteins | sample 7248631 | NCBI WGS metagenome assembly JAAROH01 (sample SAMN09772309, study PRJNA484901) | compost metagenome | isolation source: Vermicomposting unit | place: India
CCCGCATGTCCGGTGGTGTGAGAGGACGGGGGCTAGCCGCCCCCTCCTACTCGATCGGCAGGCGCCCGGCGGGGCGGCGCGTCGTCTTCAGGACGGCTCGTCCAGCAGGGCGCGGGCGCGCGCGAAGATCTCACGCCACATCGGCGCTGTCAGCACGCCGGTGTTGGTGTTTTGGCGGCTGGGGTGGTAGCTGGAGAGCAGCACCGGCAGCCCGGGGATGCGGTATTCGGCGCCGTGCCGGAAGTCGATCCGGCCCGGGTCAAAACCCTGTGCCCGCCGCAGCCGGACATAGGTGTCAAACGCGATCCGGCCCAGGGCGAGCACCACCCGCACCCGGGTCAGCATGGCCAGTTCGGCCTCCAGGAAGGGGCGGCAGGCGGCGATCTCGCCGGGGGACGGCTTGTTCCCGGGCGGGGCGCAGCGGACGACGTTGCTGATGTAGGCGTCGGTGAGGGTGAGCCCGTCGTCCCGGCTCACGGACTCCGGCCGGTCGGCGAAGCCGAACTCGTAGAGCGCGCCGTAGAGCCAGCGCCCGGAGTCATCGCCGGTGAACATCCGGCCGGTGCGGTTGGCCCCGTGGGCGCCGGGGGCCAGCCCGAGGATGAAGAGGCGCGCCTCCGGGTCGCCGAATCCGGGGACGGGCCGAGCCCAGTACTCCTGGTCCCGGTACCGGCGGACGCGTGTCTGCCCCACCTCCGCGCAGTAGGTGCGGAGGCGGGGGCAGCGGTCACATTCGATGATGTCCCGGTGCAGCCCTTCCAGGCACCGGGTGCGCTCCGGGACGAGGTGCGGAGGATGGTCGGCGCACCCCGGGGCCGCAGGCCCGGGGTGCGGCGCAGACAGGTTCAACGGTTCATGCGTCTTCATGCAGCACTGGTTCTACGGCCGGGCCGGCGTTCCCTGCCGCAAGTTCAGTGCACGCCCGTCTCGGGAGGGAACGTGAGCCGGCGCGCGTCCTCCGGCGACGGCTGCGGTTGGTCCCCGTCGGGCGCGCCGGCCTGTGCCGGCTCCGACTGAGCCGCCTCCGCCGCCGCGATGGCCTGCTCCAGCAGGGTGATGTGCAGGGCCGTCCAGGCCTTCTGGCTCTGGTGGACGTAGAAGCCCAGCAGAACCAGGGAGCCGAAGAGCAGCCAGGTGACGAAGACCTGCCAGATGGGCAGCCGGTTCAGCACTTCCTGGAGCCGGGCGCTGACGATCAGGCCGAAGAAGGGGATGGCGGAGAGCGCGAGCGGGATGATCCCGATGCCGCTCTCCTCTTTTCGTGCCCAGGCCAGCATCAGAAGACGCTCCTGCTGGCTGAGGCGCGCGTAGTAGTCCGCGATGGTCCGGACGTGGTCCAGGTGGCGGATCGGGCCCGGCGGCGGCTCGGGGTGCTCCCGCCGGATGGCGCGGTAGAAGCGGTCGACGTCGCCGCGCATCATCACCTGCACCTCCTGCGCCGTAGTATGCCCTTGGCCGTCCCCGACGCGGCCCGGGTCGGCACGCTGCCGACCTGGTGGTTCGTCGCCGATCGTCGGTTGATCCGAACCATTTGGGGGTCGCGAAGCATCCTTTGACTGGACGCTTCATCTACCGATCATCACGACGTGGACAAAAGGAGGTTGGAGCGAGTGCGACTGATCCGGCGCGCGCTGCTGGGGCTCCTGCTGACGGCTCTGGCGGCGAACCTGGCCCTGACGACCTGGTTCCGGGTGGAAGAGCACGAGTCGGCGCTGGTGCTCACGATGGGGCGAGCCACCCGCCAGGTGGACAAGGGCGTGCATACCAAGCTGCCCTGGCCGCTGGAGACGGCGGTGGTGTTGCCGACCAAGCAGACCCAGGAGCTGCAGTTCGGCTTCCGGGAACAGAACGGCCGGGTCCAGATGGTGGAGGACGAGGCGCTGATGATCACCGGCGACGAGAACCTGGTGTGGGCCGATCTCCTGGTGGAGTGGCGCATCCAGGACATCGAGAAGTACCTCTTCGCCGTGGACGACCCCGATCGGCTGCTCCGCAACGCCACCGCGGCCGCCCTGCGCTCGGTGATGGGCACCACGGGCCTGGATTTCGCCATCACCACGGGCAAGTTCGAGATCCAGGAAGAGGTGGAGCGGCAGCTGGTGGAGCTCATGGACTCCTACGGCGCCGGCATCATGATCATCGACGTCAAGCTGCAGGACGTGGAGCCGCCGCAGCAGGTCTCCGCCGAGTTCAAGGCGGTGACCGACGCCCGGGAGGCCCAGCAGACCAAGATCAACGAGGCCGGCAAGTACGAGGCCGAGCGGATCCCCGCGGCCCGGGCCGAGGCCCAGAAGCTGCTGGAGCAGGCCGAGGCCAACAAGCAGGCCCGCATCAACCAGGCCCTGGCTGAGGTGGCCCAGTACAAGGCCATCTACGAGGCGTACAAGGCCAACCCGGACGTGACCCGGGAGCGGCTCCTGCTGGAGACCCTGGAGCAGATCCTGCCCGGGGCGGACATCGTCATCGTGGATTCCAGCGAGGGCACGGTGAAGTACCTGCCCATCGTGCCGGGAGGGGGTGGCAGCCAGTGACGCCGGAGCGTGAGCCCATCGATCTGAAGATCCAGGTGAACCCGGGCGAGGTGAAGCGGCTGCTGGCGTGGATCGTCGCCATCGCCGTGATCGCCGGGGCGCTCAGCCAGGTGATCTTCGTCCGGGAGGACGAGTACCTGGTGATCCGTTCCTGGACCGGCGTGGTGCAGCGGGTGGTGACCGAAGCGGGGCCGACCTTCAAGATCCCCCTGCTCCAGTCGGCGCAGACCCTGCCCAAGCATCGCGTGGTGCACGACAGCAACCCGGCGGAGCTGCTCACCGCCGACCAGAAGCCCATCATTGTGGACCACTACACTGTCTGGCAGATCACCGACCCGCGCCTCTTCGTGCAGAACACCCAGACCGTGGCGCGGGCGGAGCAGCGCATCGACGCGGCCGTCTACTCCACCGTCCGGGGCGTGCTGGGCCGGCTGAAGTTCGGCGAGATCATCTCGGAGGGCGAGTCGGCGCGGGGCAACCTGAACCAGGAGGTCACCCGGCTGGTCAACGAGCAGCTGGCCAGCTACGGCATCACCGTCCACGACGTGCGGCTGAAGCGGACCGACCTGCCCCCGCAGAATCTGGAGTCCGTGTTCAACCGCATGAAGTCGGAGCGGTCCAAGATCGCCCAGGACTACCTGTCGCAGGGCGACGAGCAGGCGGCCATCATCCGGGCCCGCACCGACAAGGAGGCGACCCTGATCGTCTCCGAGGCGGCCCGGAAGGCGGCCGAGATCGAGGCCGAGGGCGAGGCGGAGGCCGCGCGCATCTTCAACGAGGCGTACGGCGCCGACCCTGAGTTCTACGCCTTCTACCGCACGCTGGAGTCCTACAAGACCACCCTGAACGGCAAGCCGACGATCGTCATCCCCATCGACTCGCCGTACGCCCGGCTGCTGATGGGCCAGTGAGAGTCAGTCCGTGTGCGGTCTGCGACATCGAGTGCGGCGCCCTGCTGGGCGCCGCACTTCGCTATGGGCTGCCGGCCTGCACCGGCCGGTCGGTGTACCAGGAGGCCTGGGCGTTCCAGAGCCGGGCGTAGAGGCCGCCCTGCGCCAGCAGCTCGTCATGGGTGCCGTCCTCCACGATCCGGCCCTGGTCCAGCACCAGCACCCGGTCGCTGTAAGGGGCGACGCCGAGCCGGTGGGAGACGACGATGGCCGTGCTGCCTGCGCCCAGTTCCAGCATGTGCCGGCACAGTTCCACCTCGGTTACGGGGTCGATGGCGGCGATGGGCTCGTCCAGGATCACCAGGCCCCGCCGCCGGACCAGCCCCCGGGCGATGGCCACCCGTGCCCACTCGCCCCCGAGAGTTCCCGGCCGCCGAACTCCGCACCCAGCCACGGGTCCAGGTCGCCGTGCAGGGCGAACCCGGTTTGCCGAAGCACCGCCCGCAGGTGGTCGTCGTTGTGCAGAAGGCTCAGGTCACCGAACCCGACGTTGTCCCGCAGCGGGAGGGAGTAGCGGGCAAAATCCTGGAAGACGGCGCCGCGGACGGCATGCCCCACGGCACCCGTGCCGACGTGCACGCTTCCCCGCGTCGGCGGGTAGAGCCCGAGGATGAGCGCCGCCAGCGTGCTCTTGCCCGCGCCGTTGGGGCCTACCAGTACCACCACCTGCTCCGGCGGGATCGCCACCGCGATCCGGTCCAGGACATCCTGGTCTGCGCCCGGGTAACGGAAGGAGACCTCCCGCAGCGTGACGGGCAGGGGCCCGGGGGGTGTCCGTCTGCCCAACCGGCCCGCCGCCCCGGAGAGCCGGCCCGTGTTCTGTGGCTTCCTGAAATACCCAGCCTGACGGACAACAGAAGGGGCTGCCCCAAGCAGAATGATCTGCTGTTGGGACAGCCCCCGTCGGATCGTCGGCTCAGTCTTCCAACACCTTCTCCATATGCACGTGCGGAATCCCCGCGTCCAGGAACACCTCGGGCGACGTGGTCCGGTACCCCAGCCTGCGGTAGAACGGCTCGGCGTGGGTCTGGGCGCCCAGCACGAACCGCCGGAAGCCCATGGCCCGCCCCATCTCCTCCAGGGCTCCGACCACCGCCCGGCCGTAGCCCTGGCCCCGGAACTCCGGCAGCACCGCGATGCGCTGCAGCTTGCCGGTCCCCTCGCCGTAGGGGATGATGCGCCCCGTGGCCACCGGGCGGCCTGCGGGGTCCAGGGCGAGCACGTGGGCCGCAGTCCGGTCGAGGCCATCCAGCTCCTCCTCGGGCGGGACGTTCTGCTCTTCGATGAAGACCTTGCGCCGGATGGCGAAGGCCGCCTCCAGCTGCTCCGGCGTGGTCACGCGCACGGTGCGGATCGCCACCGCACTCACCCCCTTACTCGGCCGGCGGGCGGGGACCGCCCGCCCGGTCGCCGAACACCTCATGCCACTTGGCCATGGTGGCCAGCACCTCCCGGGGCTTGGACCCCTGGTGGGGGCCGATGAACCCCATCTCCTCCAGCTGGTCGATGAGTCGGACGGCCTTGGTGTAGTTGCACCGCAGCCGCCGCTGCAGCAGGGACACCGAGGCGTGCCCGTGCTCGATGATGATGCGGGCGGCCTCGGGCAGCGCCTCATCCACGGCGGATTGCGGTGCGGCTGCTTCCTGGGCGGCCTGAGGCCCGTAGGTGCCGTTGCGGCCGCGGCGGCCGCCGTTCTCCAGGGGCACCTCCTGCGCGGTGTACTCGGGCCGGCCCTGGGCCTTCACAAACTGGACCAGCTTTTCCACCGATGCCTCGCTGATGTACGCCCCCTGCGCCCGGATCGGCTTGGGCAGGCCGGCGGGGTGGTAGAGCATGTCGCCGCGGCCCAGGAGCCGCTCGGCGCCTGCCGCGTCCAGGATCACCCGGGAGTCCACCTGGGACGAGACGGCAAAGGCGATGCGGGACGGGATGTTGGCCTTGATGAGCCCCGTGATCACGTCCACCCGGGGCGACTGGGTCGCGATCACCAGGTGGATGCCGCAGGCCCGCGCCATCTGGGCCAGCCGGCAGATCGCGTCCTCCACGTCCGCCGGGGCCACCATCATCAGGTCGGCCAGCTCGTCGATGAAGATGACGATGTAGGGCAGCGGCCTGCGGGGGTGGTCCGGGTCCGGGCCGGGATTGTCCCGCACCAGCTGGTTGTACTGGGTGATGTTGCGCACCCCCAGCGCGGCGAAGAGCTCGTAGCGGGACTCCATCTCCTTGACCGCGCCCTTCAGGAACCCGGCCGCCCGGCGCGGATCGGTGACGACCGGAGCCATCAGGTGGGGGATGCCGTTGTACATCGACAGTTCGACCATCTTCGGGTCGATCATGAGCATCTTGACCTCGTCCGGCCGCGCCTTGTAGAGCAACGAGCAGATGAGGGTGTTCATGCAGACCGACTTGCCGGAACCGGTGGCCCCGGCGATGAGCAGGTGGGGCATGCGGGCCAGGTCGCCCACCACGGGGTTGCCGGCGTTGTCCTTGCCCAGGGCGACCGTGAGCTTCGATGTGCTGGCCAGGAACTCCGGCGACTGCAGCACCTCCCGCAGGGGCACGGCCAGCCGCTCCTTGTTGGGCACTTCGATGCCCACCGCGGACTTGCCGGGGATGGGCGCCTCCACCCGCACGTCGGTCGCGGCCAGAGCCAAGGCGATGTCGTCGGCCAGCGCGGTGAACTTGTTCACCCGCACCCCCGGCCCCGGCTGCAGCTCGTACCGGGTCACCGCGGGCCCGAAGGAGAAGTCGACCACGGTGGCCTCCACCCCGAAGCTGGCCAGGGTGCGCTCCAGGAGCGACGCCCGTTCCAGGATCTCGTCCTCGGACAGGCCCCGCTCGCTCTCGGGCAGCGGGAGCAGGTCGAGGGAGGGGAGGTGGTACTCCGCCCACCCGGCCGGGGCTTGACGGTCCCGGGCGTCGGGATCCGTGTCCGCCGTCGATACCGGAGCGTGTGTGGAAGCAGGCTCGGGAGCAGGCCCCGGTACCGACTCGGCGCCAGGTCCTGGGGCGGGCTCGGCAGCCGGCTCGGAAGACGGCCCGGAAGCTGACCCGACACCACGTCCGGGAGCAGACCCGGCAACCAATCCGGGAGCCAATCCGGGAGCCAACCCGGAAGCCGGTCCGGGAGCAGGCCCAGGGGCGGGTTCAAGTCCAGGCGCAGGCCCGGGAGCGGGTCCGAGGGCAGACCCGGCAGTCGGCCCGGAAGCAAGCCCCGGACCAGATCCTGCATTAGATCCGGGGGCGGGCTCGGTATCCGGACCGAAAGCCGGTCCGGGAGCACGCCCAGGGGCCGGTCCGAAAGCAGGTCTTTGAGCAGACTCGGCGGTTGACCCGAAAGCAGGTCCGGGTGCAGGCCCGGTAGCTGGCCTGATAGCCGGCTCGGGATCAGACACGGAAGCCGACCCAAGTGCAGGCCCAGGGGCCGGTCCGAAAGCAGGTCTTTGAGCAGACTTGGCGGTCGACTCGAAAGCAGGTCCGGGTGCAGGCACAGTAGCTGGCCCGAAACCAGGCCCGGAAACAGGTCCGGCAGGCGACCCGATAGCAGGCCCCGGAGCAGACCCGGCCGTCGACCCGGGAACCGGGTCAGGCCCTGACCCGGCCTCCGCGAGCCCCAGGGCAGCCCGCTCCGCTTCCGTCAATCCCGGAAGCCGGAGCGGCTGCGGGAGGTCGGATGCAGGCGTTTCCGGCAGCGCCGCGGTGGCCACCTCCGGAGGTGCCCCGGCCACCAACTCAGGAGATGCCCCGGCCGCATTCCCCCCGGGGTCTGCGGCCAGGATCCCCGACGGGCCGACGGGGACGCCGGAGGCGAAGGTGCCCGCGGTCGGCGGCGCTTCCTCCCCGGATTCGGCGCCCGGGGCGGAAGGAGCCGCCCCCATCGACGGGGATGCGGCCTCCGCAGTCTCGTCCTCCGGGCCGGCAATCCGCGGTCGCTGGCGGACGGTGTGCTCCATCCCCGCCAGGATCGGTCGGGATTCCGGGTTGCCGAACAGGGGCGGCGGCAGCGGGGGCGGGACCCGTGACGGCACCGGACCGGGCGCGGAGGCATGGGTGTGCTCCTGATCCGCCGCGGGGACGAGGCGCCGGCGGGCAGGGGACGGTGCGGCGGCCGGTGCCCGGGAGGGCTTGGACGGCCACGAGTCGGGGAGGGTGTTGTACTCGGGGCGCACGGCGTTGGGCGTGCGCAGCCTCCAGCCGGCGGCGTCCTCGGACGGACCGTGCGGCTCCTCCGTATCGGCCCGGCCCGGGGCCGCTGCGGCCGATCCGCGCTGCCCCGCCATGTGGTTGAGGAGCAGGAGCAGGGCGGTCCCCGCGGCTGCTGCGGCGGTCGTCCAGAAGCCCGCCCGGCCTGTCCACCAGAGCGCCAGCCACACGCCCAGGCCGAGGCCGATGATCGCCGCGGCCCTCGGGCCCGTCTGTTGCGAACGGTTTCTGCGACTCAAGCCGGAGCCCCCCAGTCTCCAACCAGAGAGCGGAGCCCGTGTGGCTCCGCCCTCTGGACGCGTTTCCCAACCCACTGCAGTATCATGGTGGATTCTACAGAGCGGCCGGACTCTCCTGCCACCGTCGGTTTCGTGGCCCGGTGGCCGGCGCGGTCGCGGTCCACACCGGCTGCGCGGCCCGGGAGGTCCTCCGGGTCGGTCAGCTGCGCATCGGCAGGTGCAGGAGGCGAGAAACCAGCCGCTCCGCCCACGTGACCGCCAGGTAGAGCAGGGCCGAGATGACCGCCAGGATGACCACCGAGGTCATCACCAGCTGCATCTGGAAGACCTGGCCCCCGTAGATGATCAGGTAGCCCAGGCCCGCCCGGGCCGACAGGAACTCGCCGACGATCACCCCCACCAGCGTCAGGCCGATGTTCACTTTCAGGGCAGCCATCACCGTGGGCAGGGAGGAGGGGATGACCACCTTCCGCAGGATCTGCCCCCGGGTGGCGCCGAACGTGCGCATGACCAGCACCTGGTTGGCCTCGACCTCGCTGAACCCGGCGTGCAGCATCACAATGGTCACGACCACCGAGATGGCCACGGCCATGCCGTAGACCGACAGTGTGTGGCCCAGCCAGATGTAGAAGATGGGGCCCAGGGCGATCTTGGGCAGGGCGTTGAGCACCACCAGGTAGGGGTCCAGCACCGCCGCCAGGGCCGGCCACCACCAGAGGGCGATCGCGACGCCGAGGCCCAGGGCCATGCCGATGGCGAACCCGGCCAGGGTCTCCCGTAGCGTCACCCCCAGGTGCATCCAGAGGGAGCCGGAGGAGGCCATGCTGACCAGCGTCCTCCAGATCTGGCTGGGACGGCTGGTGAGCATGGGGTTGACCCAGTAGCGGTGCGCCGCCACCTCCCACAGCAGGAGGACGATCCCCAACAGGGCGACCTGGGCGGCGGTCACCGTCTGCCGGCGCCGCCGCTGCGCCTGCCGGTAGCGGGCGAGCAGCGCCTCGTCGGAGGACCCGGGATCAGCCTTCCGGGGGGTCCAGCTCGGCCCAGATCCGGTGGAAGTACCCGCCGTATTCGGGCGCACTGCGGGCCTGAAACGGGATCGGCCGCTCGGGGCCTGCGAAGCGAACTTCATGTACGGACTTCACCCTTCCCGGCCGCCGGGACAGGACGATGACCCGGTCGGACATGGAGATGGCCTCGGAGATGTCGTGGGTGACCAGCAGGACGGTCTTCTGCTCCGAACGGAGGAGGCTCCACACCTCGTCGATGAGCGTCAGCTTGGTCTGGAAGTCCAGTGCGGAGAAGGGCTCGTCGAGCAGCAGGATGTCCGGGTCGATGGCGAGGGTCCGCACCAGGGCCGCCCGCTGCCGCATGCCCCCCGACAGCTGATCGGGGTAGGCGTCGGCAAAGGCGGAGAGGCCCGTCTTGCGGAGCAGCCCGGCCACCCGGTCCCGCGCCCGGGCCATGTCCTGTCGCTGCACTTCCGGACCGATCAGGCAGTTCTCCGTGACCGTCCGCCATTCGAACAGGTAGTCGCGCTGCAGCATGTACCCCACCCGCCGGGAAGGGCCGCTGACCGGCTCGCCGTCCAGGAGCACCCGGCCGGCGGTGGGCCGCAGGATCCCGGCGATGAGCGACAAGATGGTGGACTTGCCGCAGCCGCTGGGGCCGACGATGGAGACGAACTCCCCCGGCCAGACCGCGAGGCTGACGCCGGCCAGGGCCTGCGTCGCCCCCCGGGGGGAGAGGTAGGTCAGCGAGACCTCCTCCAGGGTGATGCGGGGACGGTCCATGCGCCCGACCTCCTCTACTTCACCTGTCTGACCGCCTCCTCAGCAAACCGGTTGGTCGCGATGGCGTCGAACGGGGCACGCTGGTCCGGCTCCAGCACGCCGCCGGCGATCATGAGGTCCTGGAGCTTTTCGTAGTCCTCGGGCTTCATGACCGGCGTGTGCACCCAGCCGCCCTCGTCCCGGTACCGCTGGATCGAGGAGGCGAGGATCTCCACATCGGTGCCCTCGAAGAACTGGGCCACCTCCTGGGCGACGACCTTCGGGTCGGCCTCGAAGATGTACTTCTGGGCCCGGTAGATCGCGTTGGTGTACCGCTGGATCACGTCGGGATGCTCCGCGATAAACTTGTCGGTGGCCAGAAAGGCGGTGTAGGGCATCTCGCCGTAATCGGCGCCGAGGTAGGTGGCCAGATAGGCGTGGCCGCCTTGCACCAGCTCACTCACGCTTGGCTCAAAGACCTGTATGTAATCCCCCTGCCCGCTGAGGAAGGCCCCCACCATGGCGGTCGCCGCGAGGTTGTCGATGTACTCCAGGTCGGTCTCCGGGTCCAGGCCGTGCTGCCGGAGGATGGCCTCGGCCACCAGCTGGGGCATCGAACCGGGCCGCCAGCCGATGATGGACTTGCCCTTCACGTCCGTCCAGGAGAACTCGCCTTCGGGTTTCTCCCGGGCCAGCAGGAAGGAACCGTCGCGGGCCGTGAGCTGGGCGAAAATCTTCACCTTCACCGGCGAATCCTGGTTGTGGACGAAGACGGCGGTCTCCGGACCGACCATGGCGATGTCGGCGGTGCCGGCCAGCAGGGCCGCCGCGCCCCGGTCGGAGCCCTGGGCCGTGGAGGAGACGACCTCCAGCCCCTCGTCAGCGAAGAAGCCCTTGGCCTGGGCCACGTACTGCGGGGCGTAGAAGATGGAGTGGATCACCTCCGTGAACCGTACGGTGAACTTCTCGTCCTTCGGCGCCGAGCGCGGACTGCACGCAGCGAGCAGCGCCGCCGTCAGCACAAGCGCCAGAGCCGCGCCGGCGGGCCGGAATCTGCGGTTCCACATCTGCCCATCCTCCCCCTGTACTCCGCCCATTGCGGATGGGCGGGAGATTCCCCATCACGGTATGCAGGCGGCGTGCGATGGGTCCACGCGGCGGGGGCTCTGTCCGGCGCACGTCGCCCGGACCAGCGCCGGCGCCAGGCCGGACCGAGGGGCACGCGTCACCCCGGCCGGGGCAGGAAGGAAGGCGCCGGCCTGCTGGAGAAACTGGGTGCGGCGGAGTTCTTTTGCGATCTGGCAGGCGCAGGAGGGGTTGGCTGTGGTGTTCGGCCTCTTTGGGAAGCGGAGCAAGCCTGTAACCGTGGCGGCGCCACTGGCGGGCGAGGTGCGGCCCATCAGCGAGGCGCCCGACCCGGTGTTCGCGGAGAAGATGCTGGGCGACGGGTTCTGCGTCTTTCCGGCCGCAGTGGACCGAACGACCGTCGTGAGCCCGGTGGACGGCGAGGTGGTCAACCTCTTCCCCACGGGCCACGCCGTCGGTCTCCGCACCCCCGACGGGCTGGAGGTGCTGGTGCACGTGGGCATCGACACGGTGAAGCTGCAGGGCCGGGGTTTCCGGGCGCTGGTTGCCCAGGGGGACCGGGTCTCGGCCGGGCAGCCGATGCTGGAGGTGGACCTGGGTTCGATCCAGAGCGACGTGCCTTCCCTGGCCACTCCGGTGCTGCTGACGAACCTGGATGACAAGCGGACGTGGCGGCTCGACCGGCAGGGGAAGGTGGAGGCGGGGGAACCGGTGGCTACGGTGGACCCGTGAGAACGGCGAATTTCCACGGGCCGGGGAAACGAACGGAAACGGGGCGGGCAACCGCCCCGTTTCCGCGTGGAGGCTCGACGGGTGGATTCTACAGGGGATGGGTGACGGCACATGCTGCGGGCGAAATGTGCAGTGGCGGGAGGGGGACGGGTGCACATTTCGCCTCGAACTGGGGGGACGGGGGAGAGGTTGCGCGCGAAATGTGCAGTGGCGGGAGGGGGACGGGTGCACATTTCGCCT
>JAAROH010008227.1_pt1 | contig 11747 bp, 13 predicted proteins | sample 7248631 | NCBI WGS metagenome assembly JAAROH01 (sample SAMN09772309, study PRJNA484901) | compost metagenome | isolation source: Vermicomposting unit | place: India
CGCCTCTCAAACATTCCCCCACTGCTCAAGAGAAACAACCGTTTTTCACCAGCCTTCTAGGCATTCACACATTTTTCGCCCGCGCATACGATAAGGTGAAGCCAATGTTCACTACACGTGGACGAAAAGGGGGTAGGCTACATGAACAAATGGATGGTATGGTTGTGTTCGCTTCTTCTCCTTCTGCCGCTCGCTGCCTGCGGCAACGGCAACGGCGAAGGAGAAAAGCCGCTGAAAAACGTCCGGCTCGCCGAAGTGACGCACTCGATTTTTTACGCGCCGCAGTACGTCGCCTTAGCGAAAGGCTTCTTTAAAGAAGAAGGGCTCGATGTCGAGCTGACGACGACATGGGGCGGCGACAAAACGATGACGACGCTGCTGTCCGGCGGCGCGGATATCGCCTTGGTCGGCTCGGAAACATCTATTTACGTCTATGCGCAAGGGACGGATGACCCGGTCATCAATTTTGCGCAACTCACACAAACTGACGGCACGTTTCTCGTTTCCCGCCAAAAAATCGACCACTTTACGTGGGAGATGTTGAAAGGAAGCACGTTCCTCGGTCAGCGGAAAGGCGGCATGCCGCAGATGGTCGGCGAATTTGTGTTGAAACAACACGGCATCGACCCGCATCAAGACTTGAAGCTCATTCAAAACGTCGATTTTGCCAACATCGCCAACGCGTTTGCGAGCGGGACCGGCGATTTCGTCCAGCTGTTTGAACCGACCGCGAGCATTTTTGAGCAAGAAGGAAAAGGCTACATCGTCGCTTCCTTTGGCACCGAGTCCGGGCGCGTCCCGTACACATCGTACATGGCAAAGCAAAGCTATATAAAAGCGAACAAAGACGTCATTGAAAAATTTACGCGCGCCATCTACAAAGCCCAGCAATGGGTGGCATCGCACAGCACCTCGGACATCGCGAAAGCCATTCAGCCGTATTTCAAAGACACCGATTTGGCCCTCATCGAAAAAGTGGTTGATCGCTACAAAAGCCAAGGCACCTACGCGACCGATCCGATTTTGGATGAAGACGAATGGAACCACTTGCAAACGATCATGGATGAAGCCGGCGAGCTGCCAAAACGCATCGATCTCGAAACGCTGGTGGATTCATCGTTTGCCAAAAAAGCGATGAATAAGTAACGAAAGCGGGTGAATCGGATGTTTCTTGCCATCGACCGCCTCTCGCACACGTATTTTACGAAAACGACCGCCGTCACCGCGCTCGATCAAGTGTCGCTGTCCGTCGAGAAAGGAGAATTTGTCTCCTTTCTCGGCCCAAGCGGCTGCGGCAAAACGACGTTGCTGTCGATCATCGCCGGACTCATTGAGCCGACGGAAGGATCGGTCTGCATCGACGGCGAGCCGCTTTGGCCGCGGGAAACGAACGCCGCTATGGCGCGCCGGGCGGGCGGAACGGATTCACCGATCCGCCGCGCGGTCGGCTACATGCTTCAGCAAGACTACTTGTTTCCATGGAAAACGATCGAAGAAAACATCTTGCTCGGCCTCCACATCACGGGGACGTTGACGCCGGAAACGAAAGAGCGCGCGCTCGCCCTGCTTGCTGAGATCGGCCTTGGCGGTGTCGAATCGTATGATCCGAGCCAGCTGTCCGGCGGCATGCGCCAGCGCGCGGCGCTTGTGCGCACGTTGGCGACCGACCCGAAGCTGTTGCTGCTCGATGAGCCGTTTTCCGCCCTTGACCAACAGACGAAGCTGAAATTGGAAGAGCTTGTTTGGAAAACGTTGAAACAATATGAAAAAACGGCGGTGCTCGTCACGCACGACATCGAGGAAGCCATCGCCATGAGCGACCGCATTTTCTTGTTTTCGCCGCGGCCAGGGCGCCTCGTGCGGACGTTTCTCATCCCCAATGAATTGCGTCGCTGCCCGCCGCTTTCCGCTCGCCAGCATCCAGCGTTTTCTCCGCTGTTCCAATCCATTTGGAAGGAGATGGAGTCGCTTGAATCCAGTCGATAATCGCATCAAAGCGCTGCATGACGCCTATCTGGCCGCGCTCCGCAAAGAGCGGCGCGTGATCCGTCTTGGGCAAACCGCGCTCCTTGTCGCCTTTTTCGCCGTCTGGGAAGCGGTGAGCCGCTTCCATTGGGTCGATCCGCTCTTGTTCAGCTCTCCGTCCGCCATTTTCAAGCTGTTCTTGGAAAAAATCGGCGATCATTCTCTTCTCGCGCATACGTGGGCGACTTTGTTTGAAACGATGCTCGGGTTTGTCATCGGCACGGCCGGCGGCGCGCTGATCGGCGCGTTGCTTTGGTGGTTTCCGCGCCTCGCCAAAACGCTCGACCCGTATTTAGTCGTCTTTAACGCCATGCCGAAAGTCGCGCTCGGACCGATGTTGATCGTCGCCCTCGGGCCGGGGTTTACCTCGATTATCGCCATGGGGGTCGTCATCTCGATCATCATTACAACGATTGTCGTTTATGCTTCGTTTCAAGAAGTCGACCCGAACTATATGAAAGTGTTGCGGACGTTCGGCGCCACCCGCTACCAATGTTTCAAAGAAGCGGTGCTGCCGGCATCGTTTCCTGCCATCATTTCCACGCTGAAAGTGAACGTCGGCCTCGCTTGGGTCGGCGTCATCACCGGCGAATTTCTCGTCTCGAAACAAGGGCTCGGGTATTTGATCATTTACGGGTTCCAAGTGTTCAATTTCACTCTCGTCCTCATGAGCCTGCTCATTGTCGCCTTGCTGTCGACGGTGATGTACCAGCTGGTGGCCGTCATCGAGAAAAGATGGAGCAGCCGCCGCTAGCGGGAGGCGCACGCCAAGGCTTGGCGCCTCTTTCATCGGCGGCGCGCCTAACAAGCTGGTGAAAAAACCGCTGTTTTCCATTGATCAATAGGGGAATGTGTGAAAAACAGTTACCGATGCTACATGGTTTCTCTGTTTGAGAAACGAGACGGAGAAGCGCCCTTCTTCCATCACAGAGCTCCTAACGCCGCCTCGGCGTGTCGTTGTTTTTGTGATTCCCAGTACCTTTCAGAGATCCTAACGCCGCAAAGCGAGCGTTCGCTCGGCATTGGCGGTGTCGCTCGACTCGATCCGCCAGCGTGCGGCAACAGAACCGGTTTCGCTGGCGCTTGAAACGCGGGACGGCAACATCCCGTTCGCCGGCGACGGATCGGCTGCCCTCAACCAATCCACCCGCGCCGTTTAATTTCCGCAAGCGCCAACGGAAGCACGTCATCCTTCATAAGATAGCTAAACCGCTGATCGGCGCGGATCGGATCCGGCAGCGCCTCAAGCAACACCGGGCCGTTCGTCTCCGCATAGGACCTCCGCTCCGCAAGGCTGGCGATCTCAGCGAAATAAATGTTTTTCACGATATCTGGCTCGACCTCGTATTGACCGATGTATTCGAGCCGACCGACGACTCCGCCCGTTTCTTCCTTCACCTCGCGGACCGCGGCGGCCGCGGCGGTTTCCCCGCGTTCCACTTTGCCTCCGGGAAACTCAAGGCCCCGGCTCGGATGATCCGTCAGCAACCACTGGCCTTGGTAGCGGCAAATGACCCACACATGCCCGGGGGTCGAGGAAAACGGATGGTCCGCAAAGGCCAGCCGGACGCGATACCCGTAATAATCGCGAAATTCATGCATCGGACTCGCCCCTTTCCCCTCCCCATTATACCGAAAAAAGCCGCCCCGTCTGCGGCTTTTTTACTCGTTCGTTTCGTTTTCAGCGGGAAGAATGCCAAGCGAGCGGATGTGCGCCTTCGCCTCCTCATTGCCGAGCCGATAGATCTGCTCGTAAATCTTTGTCAGCGTCCGATCATAGGCGTCGTTTTCCCGATCATAATGGTATTGGACGTACGGAACATGGGCGCGCCAAAACGCCTGCCAATCCGTCGAATAGTTTTGGTCGAAATACTCGCGCAGCTCAGCGATTTCCCGATCGGTCGCTTGAATTTCAAAATCCCATGACGACGCCGTCTTCAGCTGCGAAATTTCCCCCGTGGCCATGGAAACGTAGTACGTCTTCTTCCGTTCGTCTGCCATACTCGTTCACTCCTTCTGCTCTTTTTGTTTAGTGTGGGGGGATCAAGAAAAAATATGCACCGTTCAATCGCGAAACTGTTTCTGTTGCATTGGGTTTGGCCGTACTGATCGGGAAAACAATGCGGCCGAAAGCTGTCTCGCAGCCTGCAACCGGGGCGGTTCGCCAGCGCGGGAAACACCGCGCCGGCGGCCGCGTTTTCAACGTCGATACGGCAGAAAAGCGCGCTCATTCTCCTTTCGCTCCCGGCATCGCCCTGCCAAAACGGGTCATTCCCCTCCAACCAAGGCGAGCAATACGCGGTTCATTTGATCTCGTCTTTCAATAGCTCGATCGCTTTACGCAGCACGGCTGGAATCGGAACGCCGGCCCGACCGGCGTTTTCGACAATCGAGATAAATTCGTTGGCGATATAGAAAAAGACAATGGCATCGCGTATGATGTGCATATTCCAGCCGATGGCCAAATCGACGAGATGTGCAGCGGCCACCAAAACAAAAATCAACAGCTTGCGGATGATGCCGCGAAACCCGACTTGGCTAGACAACTTCCCTTCCAGCGCGCTAGCAATCATGCCGGTCATATAGTCAACAACAACAAGCGCTACCAAAACGACGACAAATGAATCCACGCTGCCGACGAATATCGACAGAAGCGAACCGAATAGAGAGATTCCCATCATAGGCGCCGATTTATTCACATGCCTCCCCCTCTTCCTCAAGGTGCGCTTCACTATCTTATGCAGGCGGAAGCGGGGCGGCCGCGGCGTTTTTCTTATCCATTCCTTTATTCGACAAAATGACAGAGGGTGTCCAAAAAGATCGGGACACCCTCCATCATCGCTATATTATTATTATATAGACTTCCATGACGAAACATTTTCGTCTCTATCGGAAGGATAAAAATGTCCTTATGTTGAATGCTGGAACTTTACGTATTTTCGAATTCGGGTATTTTCAGGATAGATACTAAACGGCTTCCTTTCCAGACGATATGCTCTGTCTTTCTTGAGGGGGAGATCGCCTTTTGAATCAGCCCCTCTGTCGTCGCTACTTATATACGTAATGACCGTGTTTGGCGCACGATCTGTCGCGCCATCTTGGAGGTCGGTGATTTAAGGGGAAATTCTGCTCTCCAACAGTGTTTCTCAAATTAAAAAACGTTGCAACGTCATCATTTCGTTCGTTGTGATTTTTCACCCATCGAACGAATCTGCTGTTTTTTACCATCCACCTTGAAAATCACCGACCGTTTTGGTCAACCTCTGCCGTTTATCGTCCCAAAAACGATTTCAGCATCCAAACATGCTTTTCCAAGCTGCGGTGAATCCCAAGCAGCATGTCTCCCGTTGTTTCATCGCCGACTTCGTCTGCGACTTGCATCCCTTCTTTCAATTCTCCAATCATCGTTTCAAAATCGCCGACAATGGCGGCGACCATTTGCTCGGCCGTTTCCGTCCCGGATGCTTCCTTGACCGATGCCTGCTCCAACGCGCCTTTCATCGTCGCCACCGGCTTGCCGCCGAGCGCCAACAGTCGCTCAGCCAGCGCGTCAATATGAACGGCCGCTTCATTGTACAGCTGTTCAAACTTCTCATGCAAAGTGAAAAACTGCGGCCCGGTGACGTACCAATGGTAGTTGTGTAGCTTCACATACAGCACAGTCCAGTTTGCGATTTGCTTGTTGACAATGTTTGTTAACGATTTTTCCATACTCATTCCTCCCTATGGTTTCTTTACCCAGCCTACCCGCTGTTGAAACACCCGAATCTTGCCGATGAATAGGTTGCCCGATTCTAGCGGAAATATGAATGCGGGCGCCGGTGCATGGTATAATGGAAAGAAAAAGGCAGGCGCTGTTATGTACTGGCCGCTCGCGATTGGTTTGCTCATCATGGCAGTCATTCTGTTCTTGGCAACCGTCACCACTTCAACAGCGTATAGGTATAAACATCCCATCGCCCCGCTGCCCGAGAAACCAATCGACCAACAACAAACCGGCCCAAAGCAGCCGCAGTAGCGGCGCGGGCCGGCTTGTTCATCAGCCAAACACCTTTTTTAGCTCTTCTTTTTCCTGCGACAGCCAAAAGCGCATCAACTGTTTGGCCGCCTCGAGGTCATGCAGCTTCGCCTGGCCGCATTGCCGCTCGGTCGCCGCCGGCACTTCTGCCGCCTCGAGCGCGTCCTTCATCGCTTCTTCCAACAAATCGATGACGTCGTCCACAGTCGGCGATCCGCTGACGACAAGGTAAAACCCGGTCTGGCAGCCCATCGGCGAGATGTCGATAATATCGAAATGATCGTATTTCGCCGCATGTTTGCGCAGCGTATACGCCAATAAATGTTCGAGCGTATGAATCGCCGCCGGATCCATCGCCTCTTTGTTCGGTTGGCAAAAACGAATGTCAAACTTATTCACAACGCCGTCGCTGCCGACTTTGTGAACGCCGCAGTGCCGCACGTACGGCGCTTTGACCGCGCAATGATCGAGCTCAAAGCTTTCCACTGGTGAAGGCATGTTCCATCACTCCTGACCATTTAGTTTCGTTTTTATCATAACCAAAACGGCGCCCGTCCCGCACCTTTTTTGCCTGCTTCCGCTCCCGGCTTTCCCTGCGCGCGTCTTTTCTTGAATATCGAACCCATTTGTTCTATGCTAAAGACAGTGAAACACGGAAAGGAATGGTGTTCGGTTGGCCCAACTCATGATCGCGCTCATCCGCTTTTACCAGCGGTTTCTCTCCCCGCTCAAACCGCCGACATGCCGCTTTTACCCGACCTGCTCGAACTACGGGATCGAAGCGATCCGCCGCTTTGGCGCGCTCCGAGGAGGATGGCTGACGACAAAGCGCATTTTGAAGTGCCATCCGTTCCATCCGGGCGGTTTTGACCCCGTTCCTGAACCTTCTCAACATCTGAAAAAAACAAAATAGTCGTCTCTTTTCCATAAATTGTCCTTGACCGATCACGCCCAAAATCAACATAATCTGTTTTCTTTGCCCCCCCCCCGCCGTTTGCTCAATACGGCGATCATATTTGTCTTTACAAGTCGAACACCTCTTTTGATGAGAAGCCACAAAATCACTTCCCTCTTGCCATTTGGTTCATTTTTTTGTATGATCAATCTTGTTAAATCGTAATGATTACTATTTTCAAGGAGGAGGCTGGACAGATGAACAAAATTCCTGTCACGGTAGTAAGCGGTTATTTAGGAGCTGGAAAAACAACCTTGCTTCATCATATCTTGCACAATCGCGAAGGAAAAAAAATCGCCGTCATTGTCAACGATATGAGCGAAATCAATATTGATGCCGAGCTGATTCGGCAAAACGGCTTTTTCCGCACCGAGGAAAAGCTGGTGCAAATCCAAAACGGCTGTATTTGCTGCACTTTGAGAGAGGATTTAATCAAAGCCGTCGACCAGCTCGTTGAAAATGGGGGGATCGACTATATTGTCATTGAATCTTCCGGAATTAGTGAACCGATTCCCGTCGCTCAAACCTTTACCTATTTAGACGAAGAGCTGGGAATCGACTTGTCGAAAAAATGCCGTTTAGACACGATGGTGACGGTGGTCGATGCCAATCGTTTTTGGGCGGACTTTTCCTCAGGCGAAACCTTGCTTGACCGTCAACAGGCCGTCGCTGAAACGGACAGCCGGGAAATCGCGGATTTGCTCATTGAACAAATCGAATTCGCCAATGTCATCATTGTCAATAAAATCGATCTTGTCTCGCCAGAGGAAGCGCAAAAATTACAAACCGTGCTTCACAAGCTCAATCCAGAAGCCGTCATCATCCCGGCAACCTTCGGCCAAGTGCCGCTTGATTCCATTTTAAACACTCACTTATTTGATTTTGAAAAAGCGAGCCAATCAGCCGGTTGGATCAAAGAGCTGAATGAAGAGCACACCCCCGAGACCGAGCAATACGGCATCTCTTCTTTTGTGTATCGAAGAAGGCGGCCGTTTCATCCGGAACGGTTGATGAATTGGTTTGAAAACTGGCCAACAGAGGTCGTTCGCGCGAAAGGCTTTCTTTGGCTTGCACCTTGGAATGACGTATGCGTTCTCCTATCCCAAGCGGGAACATCCGTCTCCATCCAAGCAGCAGGACGATGGATCGCCTCCTATCCAGAGGAAGATAGACAACTGTTCTTGCAAGAAGAGGGGACATGGCGGGAAAAATGGGATGAGACCTACGGCGATCGCATGACCGAACTCGTGTTCATCGGTATTGACATGAATGCGGATGACATCGCACGCTCGTTGGATCAATGTTTGCTGACCGATGACGAGATGAAGGAAGATTGGACTTTGTTTCCGAATCCGTTCCCTTCATTCGTTCCTTCCGATGACTTCGCGCCGCCTGCTGCTTTAGATATTTCGTAATAACGCAAAACTTGGCGGAAACCGTTTGCGTTTTTGCCGCAATCGATGAGACAGAACCGGGTCGCCAAACTCCCGTAAAAATCACCTAGCAGGCTGGTCATTGAATCGTGGATAGTCCTTGACAATGTCATCGCTGTTGTATCGGTCCTGCTTTCCGCTCATTCTCCGATTGGTTAAGCGATTCAGCTGTTTTTCACCAGCCTTCTAGGGGCAAAGAGCAGTTTTTTGGCGAAATACCGCTGATGGGCTGGCAACGGCAGTATTTGCCGTCTTGATCAATGACAATTGATCATTTTCAAATCGTAATCATTACGATAAAATAACACACACACATCTGTCAGTATAAGAAAGGAGTTCCCTATGAGAACAACGTCCATCCTTTTGTCTCTCCTTTTGACGCTGAGCGCTTGGCTGTACGGCTGTCAATCGAATCCGGAGACAAACGAAGCGCAACCATCGAAAGACCGACTGACGATTTACACGACGGTGTATCCGCTCGAAGACTTTGCGAAAAAGATCGGCGGCGACGCGGTAATCGTAAAAAGCGTATATCCGCCGGGGGCGGAAGCTCATACGTTCGAACCGACGACGAAAACGGTGCAGCAAATTGCCGAGGCGGACGCTTTCATTTACATCGGCCAAGGAATGGAACCGTTCGCCGAAAAGCTGAAAGAAACGTTGCAACATGAGCATGTCCGATTTTTCGTGGCCACCGAAGGCATTGAATGGCTTGAAGCCAACGATGAACACGAACATGAGCATGACGAAGCGCACAAAGACGAACAAAGCGAAAACGATCAGGCAGACCATAACCACGGACACAGCGAAGGCGATGAGGCAGACCATGGCCACGGACACGGTGACCGAGACCCCCACGTGTGGCTTGATCCGATCCGCTCGATCGTGATCGCCGAGAACATTCGCGATCTGCTGACGGAACTGAAGCCGGAAAAAAAAGCGCAGTTTCAGAAAAACTTCGAAACCGTAAAAACAAAGCTCGAGCGTCTTGACGCCCAGTTCCGATCGGTCATCGAAAAAGCGCCGAAAAAAGAAATTCTTGTCTCCCACCAAGCGTATGGATATTGGGAAGACCGCTACGGCATCAAGCAGCTGAGCGTTTCCGGGCTGTCGCCAAGCAACGAACCGTCGCAAAAAGCGCTGGCGCAGCTGATCGAAACGGCGAAACAACATCAGATCCGCTATATGATTTTTGAGCAAAACGTTCATCCGAAAACAGCGGAAGTGATTCAAAACGAACTCGGCGCCCAACCGCTCCGTCTTCATAACTTAGAATCGCTGACCACTGAAGATCGAAAAGCGGGGAGCGATTATTTTTCCATCATGGAGGAAAATATTCGCACATTGCAAACAGCGCTTCAATAACCACATCCCGAGGGCGTCTCAACCAGCGATGAGACGCCTTTTTTTGTCGCCGCATGGCCTCGCGCTTGCCCCAACAGTCCGGTGAAAAACCGCTAATTCCCTTCAGCAATGAGGGCAGGACCGATGCAACAAGGTTTTTCTCGTTGAAAAATGAGATGGCAAAGCCTTATCCACGAGTAAATCACCACCCCTCCAAGCCAGCGCGGTTAAGAACGAACGCTTGACGCCCCGCTCAACATCACGCCTATTTCAAGCCCCAAGCTAGCGCATTAAGAACGTCCCGCTTTTTGCACCTTTGACCGGCGAGAACTTCCTTCTTCTTGCTCTTTTCTCTTGCGGCAACAGAAAAGCCGACATTCGGAATAACTTACGAAACATTGGCAAACCATAAAGAAAAAAAAGAAAGGAATGGCTGAACGTGGATGATTTGGTGATTGCCCGCAGCTTATTCGGGACGACGATGGCTTTTCATATCATTTTTGCCACGCTAGGCGTCGGAATTCCGCTGTTGATTTTATTGGCGGAGCTTCTGTACCAGAAGACGAAAGACCGCGATTACGCCGTCATGGCGAAACGGTGGACGAAAGGATTGGCGGTTTTGCTTGGGGTCGCCATTCCGTCCGGCACTATCGCCGGGGTGCAGCTGTCGCTCTTATGGCCGGGGTTTATGGAAGTGATCGGAAAGGTGATGTCGCTTCCGTTTCAAATTGAGATTTACGCCTTTTTTATTGAAGCGCTGTTCATGTCGATTTATGTGTACGCCGCTGACCGCATCTCTCCATGGATGCGGATTGTCAGCGTCTGTTTTGTCGCTCTCGGCGCCAGCGCTTCTGCCATTTTGATTACGAATGTCCATGCGTTTGAAGGCACACCGGCGGGATTTCGGATCGAAAACGGTGAAATCGTCGATGTCGACCCGTGGGCGGCCTTTTTCAACCCAAGCTTTTTCGTCACGGCCGGACACGTCGTTTTGTCCGCTTATATGACCGGGGCGTTCGTGTTGGCTTCCATCGCCGCTTATCAGTTATTGCGCGCCCGACAGGACAAACGAGTGCGCCGGTTTCACCAAAAGGCGCTCAAGCTCTCGTTGACCATCGGCGGCGTCTTCTCGCTGCTGACCGCGATCAACGGCCATGAATCCGCCCAGCTTCTGCATGAATACCAGCCGGAAAAACTGGCCGCCGCTGAAGGGCTGTTTGACACCCAATCCCATGCCCCGCTGGCCATCGGCGGATGGACCGATCCGGAAACGCAATCGGTCAAATGGGCGATCGAAATTCCATGGGCGCTCAGCTTTTTAGCCGGCAACCGCTTTGACACGGTTGTCAAAGGGCTGAACGACTTTCCAAAAGAATGGTGGCCGCCGTTGTTTGTCCATACGCTATTCAACGCCATGGTAGGGATCGGCATGTTTCTTTTGGTTTTGTCCATCGCGGCTTGGATTTGGCAAAAGCGCCGAGCTTCTCTCGATTTTCCGCGCTGGTTTCTCTACAGCTTCGTCGCCGCTGGGCCGCTGGCAGTAATCGGCATTGAATGCGGCTGGATTTTCGCCTGCACCGGAAGACAGCCATGGGTCATTTACCGGATGATGAAAACAGAAGACGCCGTCACGCAAACGGAAAATTTAGCGCTCTTGTTTGCGTTGTTCGTGGCCATTTACGTTTTGTTGAGCATCGCTGTCGTGCTCGTGCTTCGCTACTATTTCCGCCGCCATCCGGTGGCGGATGACCTGCGACCATCGCCTGGCGAAGACACGTTGTTCGTCTAGAAGACTGGTGAAAAACGGCTGAGCCCCTTCATCAATGGGAGAATGTGCGGAAAGAAGGAACGATACAACAAGGTTTTTCTCATTGTAAAGGCATATCCACGATGACATCACCATCCTCCTAGAAGGCTGGTGAAAAAACGCTGTTTGCCTTGATCGATGATGGAACGCGTGAACATAGAAGCT
>JAAROH010008228.1_pt1 | contig 11695 bp, 7 predicted proteins | sample 7248631 | NCBI WGS metagenome assembly JAAROH01 (sample SAMN09772309, study PRJNA484901) | compost metagenome | isolation source: Vermicomposting unit | place: India
GGTTCTGGCTTCGGTTCTGGCTGTGGTTCTGGCTTCGGTTCTGGCTGTGGTTCTGGCTTCGGTTGTGGTACCTCTTTCTCATATAAGAAAATAATTTCCTTAAAGAAATCCGTCATTGTAATAATAACTGTTTTAACTGCTTCACCAACTATTTTATAATCTCCTATCTTTTCTTCTGCCGTATACGTGTACTCACCTACAGGTACGTTCTTAATTTCTTCATCTTCTTTAATCTTTTCCATCGTCAACATGTCTAAAAACTTTACAATGATATGACCTATTAATGGTTTTACTAAAGGTACACTTTCAAAATGAGCCTCTACCGTTTTATTGCTGTCCATATATAATGGTAAGTAATCACCATTTACTTCAACTCCATCCACTACCCACTTTACAAACCGATAACCTAATTTTGGTGCAGGTGTTAAAGATAAACTCGTACCCCCTTCATATGTTCCTTCATCACCTGAACCATACGTCTGCCTTGACATTGTAAACTCGTTTAATACATTTACTTCGCCTTCACCCACTATATTTACTGATAACTTGTATTGCTCTAGTGGTACAAAATGAGCTACTGCCGTTTTATTACTATCCATTGTTATAGTAATGCTAGGTGAGAAAAACTCTGTTCCGTTTACTACCCATTTATCAAATCGATAACCAAAATTCGGTGATGCGTACAAATTTACTTTGCTTCCATTATCGTAATTATATGTTCCCACATAAGGTGATACATACCCCTGACCTTCCATATTAACTGTTAAAGTCCATTTAGCAACAGGTTTATAGTAAAATACCACTGCTGTATCTGGACTGCCATGACCTAACACTGGAACTGAATACGTTCCTAGATAAATATTACCTTCATACACATCTACATCGGTATAAACATAGAAAGGATCATTACTTTCTCTGACTACAACTAAATCTCCACTTGCTGAATCATAAGATAATACAGCACCATCCGTTTTATATGGACTATTAGGAAGATTTGAATAACTGTCATGCGTTACAAAAGAAAATTTTCGGCTACTATTCTGTATACCTGTAAAACCATCCCTACTTTTTATACCTAGAACTGGTTTGATCACTGAAGTAAATGCTTTACCTATACCACTAAATTCCTTTTCCAAATCATCATCTAAAATGTAACCTGCAAGATTCTTCGCTTTATATTTCCTAGTCTCGAAATTCCCTACATCATTAACGATATCGTAACTGATTAACTCATTAGTACCCCGAACTCTGTACTCTACTTTAACTGATGATGATTGAGTAAAATTAAATGAATACTGTGGTCTGTAATCATTCTCACCATAAAGTCTTTGTACGTACTCAGAAGGTATTACTGACGTGATATTTTGAATAAAATTATGGTCTACCTTAATTGCATACACTTTGTCTGGGTCGAAAACTGAAGTATTTAAGCTAGTTAGATAATTGTTCGATACATCTAAAAACCCTATAAATTCTGCGTTTAAACCATCAACATTTTGCAACTTATTATTAGAAAGGTCTATTTTTGATTCCACTCTCTTTAAATTACTTAAAGGAGAAATATCCGTTAATAAGTTGTTTTGAAGATTTAATGCCGCATCTGAATACAAGCTTGCCGCTCCATGAGCTGTTTCCCTAGTCACATATTTTAAATTCCTTAAACCCTTTATATCCTTTAGCTTGTTATCGTTTAAAAATAATGTTCGAACAGAAGTTATTTTATATAAAGGATCTACATCTTCGAGTAAATTACCCGAAAAATCAAAGTTAACTGGAATATCACTATACTTAGTTGCTACATCACCAAATATCTCCATACCTTTTAAGCTTCTGATACCTCGATTACTAGCATTGAAATTTAAAGCACCATTCAGTTTAATTCTTGCGTCAAGCTCTGCCATACTAAATGTGGAATCTGATTTACCTTGCCAACTTGGTAAAGCACTCATCCACTCCGCAAAGTACTTTGCTAAATTCTCATCAGGAAATACTTCATTTATTTTAAGTCGTTGGTCTGGCTCAGGAACAGGTGTTATATCTATAAACGTGTATCCACGGTAATTAGCTACCTCCTCCACCATTGTTCCTGCATACCCATATACTTTTAAATCACTAGGGTTCGTTTGATTTCCCTCTACTGCCCAATAATCAAAATAGACACCAATTAAACCATTCGATGTTTTTTCCCATGAACCATTCACTGTTATTGATGTTAATTTGTTAGAACCAAATGCATAAGAACCAATTGAATTTACCCCTTTTGGAAGATTTACTGATGTTAAGTTATTACCGTAAAACGCAAAGTCCTTAATTTGCTTTAAAGATTGACCAAATGTCACTGAAGTCAACTCGTTCCCTACAAAAGCAGACTCTCCAATTACAACAATCCCATCAGGAATAACGAATTCTGTAAAATCGTTATTCATAAATGCACCAGTTGGAATTTCTGTGATTGCATTCGATAATGTTACTTTTGTTAATTTGTTATCCGCAAAAACATACTGACCAATTGATTTAACTGAATCAGGTATTACTACTTCTGTTAAATTGTTATACCTAAACGCGCTCTCTCCAATTGTTTCTACTTTTTCTCCGATTATTACTGAAGTTAATAGGTTAGAACTAAAAGCATACTCTCCAATGAACGTAACATTGTCTGGTATTCTAACATTAACAAGATTATTTGCCCGAAAAGCATGAGCCTCAATAGTAACTACACTCTCAGGTATGTCTATACTCGTTAAATTGTTATGAGAAAATAAACCTTCACTAATAGTTGTAAGACCAACTGGTAGTTTCGCAACTTCAACGTGATTATCAGCAAACGCATATTTTCCAATATCCGTTACATTGTCAGGTATATCAATACTCGTAAGATTGTTAACAGAAAAAGCATGATCACCTATCACTTTTACTGAACTAGGTAAATTTATAGAATCTATATTATTCTGAGAAAACGCCCTTAAACCTATATACTCTACACTACTCCCAATAGTTACAGAAGTTAAATCATTATCAAAAAACGCCCAATCACCTATCCGAGTTACACTCCCCGGTATATCTACCGAGGTCAACTCATTACCCATAAACGCTTGATCACCTATCAGTTTTACACCCTCTGGTATGACTACTGATCTTATCCCACTGTTTAGAAAAGCATTTTCAGCAATCTCTACTACCGAATAACCATCTATCGTACTCGGAATAACTACATCTTTATCCGTTCCTATATACCTGAAAATAGTTACCTCGTTATTTTCCACAAAATACTCGTAATCATTATTGCTATTGTATGACATTTCTGATGCATTCTCATTTGGTGCAGATTGCTCTGTATTGGTATCTGATTCTGTTATCGCTTCTCCTGTGGCTCCGTCTGTTACTTCTCCTGCTATTGCTTCTTCTGTGGTTCCTCCTGTTGATTCTCCTGTTGTTGGTCCTGCTGTTTCTCCTGTTCCTTCTGCGCTTCCTTCATTCGGTGTCTCCGTATTTGTTGCCTCCGACGCTTCTCCTGTTCCTGTAGTAGTTTCCTCATTCTGATTTTCTGGATTTTCCTCTCCTTCATTAATTTCTTGATTCGCTTGGCTTTCTTCATTATTTACTATCCCCTCGCTTTCTGTTATTTCAATATTTGATTCATCTACACCCTCTGCAAATACCCCTATTGGCAATGAGTTAACTAATAAACCCATTACCAACATGCACGATATGAACTGTCTGCTGCGCTTCCTCAACTTTATCATCTCTTTCAACTCCCTTCTTTATTAAAAAGGTGAAATTTTTATTTCCTAGTACTTATAAACTTTCTCTCTCTGCTTGTCTTGAATTTCTACAATCTCTGGACATCTTTTAAATTTTTTCTTACTCCAAGAACTGTCCGTTTTTCTTAAATTACTTTTGAAAATAAAAATAATAAAAGCAGTACCCTTTATGGCACTGCCGTGACATGATTATCATACTTACCTAGAAACCTTATTATCTTCCTACACATGTAAAATTTCTACCTTGAAAATTCTTACACCACAAAATAATCATGAACGAACTTTTAACTCCTAGAAAAAATAACCGATCAGAAACCCGATGATGAAAGATACTGCGAAAATGACTAAACTTACTTGAATGATCAACCTGTAATCCAAATCTCGAAACATAGTTTAGAACCCACCTTTCGATAATCCTACAGGTTAATCTAATTCTTTTTATTGCCGTTTTTAATCGTTCTCTATTTTTATTATTTTTCCCAGTAAAAAACCGCCTTTCTCTTAAAAGAAAGACGGTCCGTTTTTAATTATTATTCCGATTTTACAAACATCCCTAACTCTAACCCACCAAAGAAAAATAAACAGGCTATTAAAACTATTAACGTTAATATAACTGCGAAAGTAATCCTGTTATACAACCTTACTTTTGGAGTCCTAAAATCATTTACGCGCATGTTATTACACCTCCTTTTATTTTATATTTGATGTCTACTATGATTTAGCTCACGAATACACTCTTAAAATCGTCTGTTATGTATCGACATAAAAAAGATGATGCTATTAAATAACATCATCTCAAAACTAAAAATATATTTATTTTTTAGCCTTTGTAAATGTACCATCTTTATTATAAATATCCCCATTTGTAGGTTGAACTAATACATACCCATCTTTAGATAAAGGTTTTGTCATATCTACTAGTCTCAGAGAAACAAATTCATACCAATTATCACCAATTTGTATAAACGCAGCGGCATGATTATTACCTGCAAGTATCATTGTGTTGTAACCTAGAACGTCAAATACAGCAGAATGTACTTGTGCATCTGAATCGCAATCTGATAATTTATTTACCAAAGCATCATACGCTGATGAAGGCTTTCCATTTCTTGGGTCTGTAGCACCTTGAAGTAAATCAGCCGCTACCATGCGAGCTTTATATATTTTCTTTATTTCTTCTTTACTTACCTTTTTATCAACTAAATCTTTTAACGATTGTTCCGCTTGGAACATACCCCTGTATTCTAAAGAATTTAATTTGTAGTTTTCTTTTCTATCACCATTTAAATACATATCATAATATTTTGCAAATCTACCATCTACCCAAGGCTCTTTATCTAGTCTCTTTAACTCATTTCTTACGATCTCCATTACTTTGTTATATTCAGCTTGATTCTTTACCCCATATGTGTGTCTTCCATAATCTACTGTGATACCGTTTACGACCTGCTTTTTATTGTTTTGAAGGTACGTATCATAATTTTTCAAGAACACTACAATATGCGCTCTTAATAGATTTTCTTTTACTCCAAAGGATTCATACGTTTTAGGGTATTTACCATTTTTGTCTGGATAACCATTCGTTATCTTTGCATCATACATGAATTTTACTGCATCTTTTTCCGTTACCGCTTTCTTATAATGTGCTGACGCTAAAATTCGAGCCATTGTCCCACGTGAAATCGGTTTGTACGCATCTGCACGGTTTTTAAAGGTCGCTTTTGTAGGTAACTTATATTTTTCCGCCATTTGATACACAACCGATAAATCAAATTTCGGGTCTTTTGGTTTTGTATTTTTCAATTCATCAGGATATAAATAACGGAATAAAATCGTTAAAAACTGACCTTCTGTCAATGTGTCCATCGGTTTTAACAAGTTTTCTACTTTCCCCGTTTTCGGGTTTTTCACATTCATATACCCCGTGATATACCCCTTATCTATTGCCCATAACATTGCTTCTGACCAATATTGACCGTCTTTGTAATCAGCATACACCACTTTTGGTTTCGGTGGAGTTTGTTTTGGTGGAGTTGTTGGTGTTGAAGTACCACTTCCTGTTGTGAAAGACCATGTTTTAGTTTTAATAGAGTCATCCATTAAATCAGTATAAGTAAATTTTACAGTATATTTTTCATTTTTTAACAATGGGTTTTTAGGGAATAAAAAGTAAGTAAATCTTAAAGCATCTTCCTTGAAAAATGCAGGAACTTCTTTTCCTTTACTATCAAACAATTTTCCAACAACATTATCAGGAACAACATTCGATGAAGATGGAGAGAAAGAAATAACATACCCCGATTTTTCTACTTTAAACTCTTCTAAAGGATTAGGTCTTTCAGTTTTACCTACAAATTCTAAACCAACATTAGTTTGTCCATCATAAGGATATATAGACTCCTCTGGATTTGTACCAAACTCTAGAAAATAATAAGTTAAAACCACAATATTATCTACAATAGCAACACCTACACTAGATAATTGAGGGTCTATTAAACATGTTCTATGCAAAGGTGCATCCAATAATAAATCTATACCTTTATTGATAGACGAAACATTATAAGCTATACCTTCCGAAGAATTAGATGCTAATGTTTCTGAACCACCTACAGCTTTTATTCTATCTCCTACATTTTTACCAGTGTAACCTGTCTTTCCTACTGTCTCACTGTGACCGTCTACCCCTGACGAAAAGGTGATATTATTAGCGACTAAATACTTTGCATGATTCTCTGCTGCTTTAATCAAAAACGGATTCAATGTTACAGGTTTTAACCCTATATTTTTTCTTACTTCGTTAATGTAATCTAATGCCTCTTGTTGCTCTTTCGTAAACTCATACACTGCTGCTTCTACTTTGGTAGGCTCGGATGAAAATGTCGGTAATACCCCTCCTATCGCTAACGAAAACGCTAAACCTAATGATACAACTTTTTTCATCTTTTTACCTCCCATTCGATTTGTCATCAAATATTCGGCTAAAAACTCAATCACTATATAACTGCTCCTTCAACCATTGAAAAATTAAGTGGTTTATTTGATGTCTACATCAAAATTATACTATTTTTTTCTAGGGTTAGACCATAACAATTTAGTGTATTTTACCTATAATTCTAAATAAATCTAAAATCATAAAATAACTAGTATCGTTAAATTAACTCAAGTTTTTGTACATTAAGAACCCCCTCTATACGAGGGGGTGTTCTTATATTTCAATACCAGTTTGGATCGCTGCCACTGCTAATGGGTAAGGGTCTATGCCGTTTGCTCTGTACCCCTCTAATATCGTGTCATAATACTTTGCACTCGGTGCTTGCACTGACCTTACAGCTGTATTCATAATATACACTAACGCTTTTATCTCTATGTTATCGCTCTTATCCCCAACTACTATTGTATTGTCATTTATGTTTTCTAACTTTACCTTTATCTCTTCTTTTCGATATAATCCCCTCGCTACTCCCTCATAACGGTCTAAACGCTTTTCATCTTCCTCCGTAATCGCCCACACTACCACAGGAACCTCTTTACCCTTAGCTGGAACTATGTTCGCATAATACCTAAACTCAAGTTCGTAATTTTCTATCTTGCCAGTCCCCACTACTACACTATTCGGACATCTGTTTGCCATTTGAACTAGATTCATATTTGAACCGTAAGCTGCATATAATCTATACTTACTCATGTTTAAACACCTCTTTAGCAATATTTTTATTTATTTACACTCGTACTAATTCATCTTTTCATCAATAAAATCTGTATAAATTTAATTTTTAAAGCCTCCTTTATCCCATTAGAAGATATGGCTGTAATCCTCTACCATCTCATTGGTTACTTTATTCTTGTATGCCGAATTGCCCTCTATGTGCTTTAATAAATGATACCTCATTGTCTTAAATTCATCTCCTATCCCACCCATTTTTAATAACCAGACTCGAAATGTGTATTTAGGATTGTTTGTTACCGTTACCTTATAACTTGCTTTTTTCTGATTTAATGACTGTGCTACGATTAATAACACTAATTGTATAAACGCCTTGATTTTACCTGCATGCAATGTTCCATTAAAAATACGAAATTCCACCGCATTGTATTTACCCCTCAATAAATTATGAAGATTTAATACTTGATATCTCGAATGGTGATATCTATTGTTCCTAGCATTTCTACTTGTCGATGCATCGCCATACCATATGTCAGCAAACTCTTCTAACGTTTTAGGCTTAACTTTGTTTAACTTACGAATGAAATCTTCTGTCAAATCACTGCAATACCTTTTCCTTATGTGATTTACTCTTAATGCTGCACCTAATAAATTTTGCTTCGAATATATGATGTTGCATAAGATTCTTAAACTGTTCGCCGTAAACTTGTCTGAACCAACATGAATATGTAGTCCTGTACTCTCATTTACTTTTGCTTGACCACGCTCCCTTAAATCTCTGATTAAACACTGCAACAACTCTATATCGCTGTAATTCAATATCGGACTCACTAACTCACATTTGTATTCATCTGTACCAATATCTACTTTTCTACCTACCAACATTTCTGGTGTTATTGAAGAATCCCTGACTATTTTCCATACTCGATCACAATTGTCGCGAATCTCATACACATCATAAGTACCCCCTCTATATTTGGGAATCGTATCAAAAAATTCTGCCACTAAATTTGCTGCTATCCTCCTCGTCACCCTCGTAAACTCTACCTCCACCCCAAAAGTTAACGACCTCGGATTCACTACCATCTAATCAAAACCTCCACCTAGTTTTATTGCTCAACTTATATAAACTAGGTCTCGGTTTTACTCTTAAAATTGACTCTTCTCATACCTTTTTGAAAAATTTTTGAGGAGTTTTTCAGGATTGTCGAGGTTGGAGTTTACTTGTTGATTAAAATGAACAAATTATGCAGGGTGCTCGGTTTGCTCTGGCTGTTCTTCATAAAACCTAGTTGAACTAAATCAGGTGCTCGAAACATTCGATTAAAGAATGAAAAGTATAATGAATATCATTTGTCTTCTGTAGTTGATTACGTTTCGATTGTTTATTTCTGTCTGTGTTTGCTCAACTTTGCTTTAATCATGGTTTTCCTCTCACCTTATATGAACAATTTCAACTTCCTTCTCTTGAAATTGATTTTTCTCTTGAATTTGTTTTTATTTGTCTTGCAAAAATTTCTTACCCCATAAACGAATACATCTAAATAAAGAACTATCTGCTGTTACTTCCTGTTTCTGATCAGCTACCTCTTATTTTTGCTGATTTATAAACCACACACCTAAAATTTATCACCATTAAAAAAATTAACTCCTAAATTTATTTGCTGTTTTTATGAACAATAAAAAAAAATCCCCGTAAAAGGGGATTTTTAGCCGTTCAATTATACTACTCCTTCACCTAAACTTAATAACCAAGCAATTAAGTTACCCAACTCACCCATTACTAGATATAATAAACAAATCGATAAAATAATATAAGTTAAAGCTCTTCTCTTAAAATAAGTAAGATATGCATTCTTATAACGACCTGTATTATCCGCCAAAGAACTTTCTACTTCCTTAATTACTGCTTCAGCATCAGATGAAATAAACTTCACTCTTCCACTCTTCTCTGAACGATTATCAAGTATTGCTTCTCGCGCAATAGGTAACCCAATAAACACTAAATCTATTACCGTAGAACCAATTAGTAAAATTGAAATAATTACTGCACCTATACCAAAGATTACCTGTATTACAGGTATAATAGGCTTTACCCATCTCATTGCCGTATATACATCAGCTTTCGCAGTATCCATAAGCAATGGAACTAACAATTTGGATACTTCCTCATTGGCTGTCGACATGGTGTTTATTATATTTTGTTGTGTCTGTAGAGAAACCGGAGAATTTTGTAACGCATCCACGAAAATACCTAAAGCCTTTTTACGTGACTTGTCTGTGGCATCATCAAAATTTTTGCTGTTAAACTTAATTACCCCATTTGCTTCATCATAAACCAGTATCCTTTTATCAGAACTTTCATTCCCTGATGTTAACTTAAATTCAACTTTTAAATACTCCCCATCTGTTCCCATTTTTGACCAAACTTTTTTCATACCTGCTTTATCCGAAGGAGGGATTTCTATATATTTTACTTCATCCATACCGTTCGCAAACGCACTTATCGAACCTAAACATAACGAGAACAATAAAACTAACATCATTATAAAAGGTGCTCTTTTCTTCATTATTTTCACCTCTTATAGTCTTATTTTAAAACTAATTTCTAAATTCCACTTAACCTTGTAAGTATCCAACTTCCCAATTTCATACCTAAATCTGTGAAGATTGTCGTACTTAATAACACTACACATACCCCGAACATGAATAAAAAGTACACACGCTTCTTTAGATAATTTATAATCATTACTTTAGGTTTATCAGGCTCTCGCTGGATACCTCCCATCATCCCTGCTCCATAACCCGTCATACCCATGACATCACTCTGCGGTGCTGCTATGACTTGTGGCTGAGAACTATTCTGAGCACCTACTACTGCTAATGCTTCATCCGATATCCATCTACCGATCGAAGAACTGTTGCTAGGATTTAATAAATTTCTTAACGGTGGAACCGCAATGTATAAAAGGTCAAGACCAGTAATGAAAAACATTCCTAATGATGCAACCCCTAATATTAACGCTACTATTAAATTTACTAACTCTACTATCGGTGACATGTACATCGATGCGGTGTCGGCTGCTTCCTTATCTACTCCTACACCATCAAATAATGTTTCTATAACTGCAGTTTCCTCTTGTTTAGAATCCTCTATCCCGTTAAAAGATTCTGCATGTGCACCACTAGCAAACATCACTACTAGGAAAAGCAATAACAAACCTAATACAGCAAATCTCAAATTTCTATTTTCTACACGAACCAACTTTACATCATTCCCTTCAGGTTTTTATTGAACCTGATACATATATTCTTTGTCGCTCAAATTATCTTGAATTTTGTCTTTCTCTTAACAACTCTAAAAATTTATCTCCCAAACTTTTCAATGAATTAGGTTAGTATAAAAGCGAAATAAAAAAGGGTAAGATTGACTTACCCCTTTTTATGGTTATTATTGAAGTTCAAATTTAAACGATAGTGTATAACTAACTGTTTCTACTTTTTCAAAGGAGTTACCGTGTTTTGCTTCAAAAACCATATCTGCATCCGAATTTGCCGCAATTGCTCCAACAAGCACGTTGGAAAGTCCTTTATCATAGAGTGTGCCTCCATTATTAATAAGTGCCCAACCAGTGTCAGCTCTAGTTCCAATTGCCAATTTCTTACTATCCGTCTTGTTTAAACCTTTCCATTCAGTGTCTGTATAAGTGTCTGGTGCTACACTTTGGAAACCTTTATTAATTGTATCTTGATCCATCTTAAAATCTACAATTGTCACATTAACAGGTGCATTCGTATTGTTAATGATTTTCAATCTTGGAGATACAAAACTATCTGTATTTGGATCAATAGCAAAAGAAACTGTAAGTGGTACAACACAATCGATAACTGTACTACTGATTACTCCATTAACTTTCGTGGAACCTGTGGCAGGTGAAGCAGATGCTGCCCCAAGGTCTACGAAAGGGTTACCGTATGTTGTTGCGTATGTGTGTGCTGCAGAACCAGAATAACCTTTAATTGTTATACTTGGGTCAATCGCTTGTACCGGAATGTTTGTTATATTATTATGAATTTCAACTGAAGTTACTAACGAAGCTGGTGTGAACACATAAGGATTTATCTTATCTACTGGCTTTCCGTTATATGTTTCTGGAATTACTACATCTCCACCTGGTCCTGTATATCCTGTTATAGTGTATGAAGTTCCGCTATCTATATAAGTTGAATTAAAGATTTACAACTGAACACACAAACGATCGATCGTTTG
>JAAROH010008229.1_pt1 | contig 11661 bp, 8 predicted proteins | sample 7248631 | NCBI WGS metagenome assembly JAAROH01 (sample SAMN09772309, study PRJNA484901) | compost metagenome | isolation source: Vermicomposting unit | place: India
GACCGTGTCGGGTAACCACTCCCGGTGGGAGTTCGAGTCTCCCCATCTGCACCATGACGAACCAGAACCGACCCTGCCGAGGAAGGCGGGGTCGGTTCTTTTGCGCGTCTGCCGGCCTTTCCCTCCGTGGGGCGGGACGACAGTGGGCCGTCACCCCTGCATCGCCGCCTCGGGTGTACGGATGCCCTCACGGAAGAGCAGGAAGTAGGCGAAGCTGTCGGTGAGCGCCTGCCACGACGCCTCCAGGATGTTGGTCGAGGCGCCGACCGTGGACCAGCGGGCCTCGCCGTCGCCGGACTCAATCAGGACCCGCACCACGGCGCCGGTGCCCTGGGAGCCCTCCAGTACCCGCACCTTGTAGTCGAGCAGCTCCATCCGCGCCACGGACGGATAGACCTCGGTCAGAGCCTTGCGCAGGGCCCGGTCCAGGGCGTGCACCGGGCCACTGCCCTCCGCGGCGGTGTGCACCACCTGGTCGCCCACCCGTAGCTTGACGGCCGCCTCGCTCTCCGCGGGGCCGTCGGCACCGCCGGTGACCATCAGCTTCACGCCCAGCACCTCAAACGGCGGCTGTCCTTTGTACGTGAGCAGCGCCACCGAGGCCTCGGCGCCTTCGTACTGGAAGCCGCGGCTCTCCCGCTCCTTCACCCGCTGGATCAGCTCGGCGGCCTCGGCGGGGGTGAGCTGGTCGCCGAAGGTCGCCAGCAGGTTGGAGCGGCCGCCCAGGTCCGAGACCAGCACCCGGCGGGCGTTGCCCACCGTCTCGGGGGGCACGTGCTCGTACATCACCGGATCCTTCAGCAGGGCGCTCACGTGCACCCCGGCCTTGTGGGCGAAGGCGTTGTGGCCGACGAAGGGCTGCGCGTCCCAGGGCGGCAGGTTGGCCACCTCGCTGACGAAGCGGCTGACCGCGGTGAGCTCCGTCAGCCTGCCCTCAGGGAGGCAGCGGATGCCCAGCTTCAGCTCCAGGTTCGGGATGATGGCACACAGGTTGGCGTTGCCGCAGCGTTCCCCGTAACCGTTGATCGTTCCCTGTACCATCGTCGCTCCGGCGGCGACCGCCGCCAGGGTGACGGCGACGCCCAGGCCGCTGTCGTCGTGGGCGTGGATCCCCAGCCGTGCGCCGGGCAGCTCGGCCGCCACCCGCCGCACGATGTCCGCCGCCGTCTCCGGCAGGGTGCCGCCGTTGGTATCGCACAGCACGATCCAGTCAGCCCCGCCTTCGGCGGCCGCCCGCAGGGTGGCCAGGGCGTAGTCGGGGTTGCGCCGGAACCCGTCGAACAGGTGCTCCGCGTCGTAGACCACCTCGCGCCCCTGCCGCTTCAGGTAGGCCACCGACTCCCGGATCATGCGGAGATTCTCCTCCAGGGTGGTGCCCAGCCCCCGGGTCACGTGGTAGTCCCAGCTCTTGCCGAAGATCGCCACGACCGCCGTCCCTGCCTCCACGAGGGCCCCCAGCGTGGCATCCGAATCGGGCGCGTTTCCCGCCCGGCAGGTGGAGCCGAAGGCGACGGCCTTCGCGCCCTGCAGCGGCCGTTCCCGCAGGAGGCGGAAGAACTCGCCGTCTTTGGGGTTGCTTCCCGGCCAGCCGCCTTCGATGTACGGGATGCCGAGGCCGGCGAGGCGGTGGGCGATCCGGAGCTTGTCCTGGCTGGTGTACGCGATGCCAGCCCGCTGCGACCCGTCGCGCAGGGTCGTGTCATACAGGGTGACAGCCAACAACCTCATTCGACCTCCTCTGGGGGAAACTAGAGGCCCCCGTCCCTGCGTCGGGACGGGGGCCTGAACGCCACCGCGGTACCACCCGGACTTGCCGCCCACAGAGCGGCCGCCTTTGCCGGCACCGTGAGAAGTGCCGCCTCCTGTTAACGGGGGAGGTGCCGGCCACGCCTACCCCGTCCCCGGGGCTCGGGTGGCGGCTCGAAGGGGATGTTCGCCGGAGCCGCCGTGCGGACCTCGCAGCTTACGGCCCGCTCTCTGGGACGGCGGGGATGCCGGGTACTCGTCCTTCTCATCGCCCGTGCCAATCATGCGGATTTACCGACCAATTTAGCCGCAGGGAATCGACGTGTCAAGTCCGAATCGCTATGAATCAGACCCTGTTCCATGCCATGCCACAAAAGGAGGACCGATCCATGGCGCAGCAGCCCCTGAACCAGACGTGGGACCTGGATGTTTTCTTTCCCGGGGGGAGCTCGTCCCCCGAGTTCAAGCGGTTCCTGGATGCGCTGACCGAGGACGTGGCAGCCTTCGGGCAGCGGCTGGAGGCGGCCGGCGTGCCCGGGACGGCGGCCGACCTGGACGGCTGGATGCCGCTCCTGGATACCTTCCAGGACCTGACTCAGCGGATCCGGCAGGCCGGCGCGTTCGTCTCCTGCCTCACGGCCCAGGACATGGCCGATGAGGGGGCCAAGCTGCTCCAGGGCCGGGTGGCGCAGATCCGGGCGGCGCTCGGGAATGCCACGACCCTGCTGGATCACCAGCTGAGCGCGATGTCCGAGGAGGTCTTCGCGGCGCTGGAGGCCCGCCCCGAATGCGAGGCCATCGCGTACCCGCTGCGGGAGCGCCGCCTGCGGGCCGCCATGCGGATGGATCCGCAGCGGGAGTCGCTGGCCGGCGACCTCGCGGTGGACGGGTATCACGCCTGGGGGCAGCTGTACGGCGAGCTGGTCGCCCGGGTGCAGATCCCCTGGGAGGCGGGGGGGCGAACGGTGCACCTCTCCGCCGGCCAGGCGGCGAACAAGCTCCTGGACCCCGACCGGGCGGTCCGGGTGCGGCTGTGGGAGCGCTGGGAGAAGGCCTGGGCCGAGCAGGCGGACCTCATCGGTGCGGCCCTGAACCACCTGGCGGGCTTCCGGATCCAGCTGTACAAGCACCGGGGGTGGGACTCGATCCTCTCCGAGCCGCTGGAGAACAACCGCATGAAGGCCGAGACGCTGGAGGTCATGTGGGACGTCATCGACCGGAACAAGGGGATCTTCGTCGAGTTCCTTAGCCGCAAGGCCCGGCTGCTGGGGCTCGACAAGCTGGCCTGGCACGACGTGGACGCCCCCCTGGGCGGCGCCGACACCAAGATGACCTACGATGAGGCTGCAGAGTTCGTGGTCGAGCACTTCGGCCGCTTCTCGCCCGACATGGCGCGCTTTGCCCGGAAGGCGTTCGAGGAGCGGTGGATCGAGGCCGAGGACCGGCCCGGCAAGCGGCCCGGCGGCTTCTGCACCTCGTTCCCGCTGACCCGCCAGTCCCGCATCTTCATGACCTTTGGCGGCAACCTGGACAACGTCTCCACCCTGGCGCACGAGCTGGGCCACGCCTACCACCAGTCGGTGATGAACGACCTGCCGCAGCTGGCGCAGGGCTACGCCATGAACGTCGCCGAGACGGCGTCCACCTTTGCCGAGCTGCTGGTGAGCGATGCGGCCCTGAAGGCGGCCGGCAGCGATGAGGAGCGGTTGGTGCTGCTGGCCGGCAAGGCCGAGCGGGCCGTGGCCTTCTTCATGAACATCCACGCCCGGTTCCTGTTCGAGACCCGGTTCTACGCGGAGCGGGCGAAGGGGCTCGTGCCCGTGGCCCGGCTCAACGAGCTCATGGTGCAGGCGCAGAAGGAGGCTTACCGGGACGCGCTCTCGGAGTATCACCCGCACTTCTGGGCGTCGAAGCTGCACTTCTACTCCACGGGGCAGCCGTTCTACAACTTCCCCTACACCTTCGGCTTCCTGTTCAGCTCCGGCGTCTACGCCCGTGCGCTGGAGGAGGGCCCGGCCTTCGCGCAGCGGTACGTGGACCTGCTCCGCGACACCGGCCGGATGCGGGTCGAGGACCTGGCGGCGAAGCACCTGGGCGTCGACCTGACCAAGCCCGACTTCTGGCAGGCCGCGGTGGACGTCTCGGTGGCCGACGTCCGGCAGTTCCTGGCCCTCACGGAGAACCGCTGACTCTCCACGCGCCCGCCTTTGGCACGTTTGGACTATCCCGATTAGGGCGTATGCCCCTACGGCGGCGGACCGGGCCGTCGTAGAATCAATGGCAGGGAAACCATAAGCCAAAGCGGTTCCGGCCGCAGGCCGGAACGAGGGCGCTGAGACGTGGAGAGACGCCCCGCCGGGGCACGCCGCACAGGCGTGTCCCCGGCGGGGCTTTGCGCGAAAGGGGGAGCGGAACCGTGCTGCAAGCCATCGTCATCGGCGGGGGGGCTACCGGCGCAGGCATCCTGCGCGACCTGGCCCTGCGGGGCGTGCGCGCCGCGCTGGTGGAGCAGGGGGACCTGGTCCACGGTACCTCCAGCCGCTACCACGGCCTGCTGCACAGCGGCGGCCGGTACGCGGTGAAGGACCCGGAGTCGGCGCGGGAGTGCGCCGGCGAGAACCAGATCGTGCGCCGGATCGCGCCGTTTGCGGTGGAGCCCTGCGGCGGCCTGTTCGTGCGGCTGGAGCAGGACGACCCCGCCTACGCCCGGCGGTGGGTCGCCGCCTGCCGGGAGGCGGGCATCCCGGTGGAGGAGGTGGACCCGGACCGGCTGCGCCGGGAGGAGCCGCTGCTGGCCGGGTCCGTGTGCGAGGCCTGGGCCGTGCCGGACGCGGCGGTGGACGGCTGGCGGCTGGTCCGGGGGAACGTGGCCGCGGCCGAGGCCCGTGGCGCCCGGGTGTTCACCTACCGGCGGGTCGTGGGGTTGCTGATGGACGGCCGCCGGGTGGCCGGGGTGCGCCTCCTGAACCTGGCCACCGGCGAGGAGGAGCGGCTGGAGGCGGAACTGGTGATCAACGCCGCGGGGGCCTGGGCCGGGCAGATCGCGGCGATGGCCGGGGCGCCGCTGGACGTGGTGGCCGACCGCGGCGTCCTGCTGGTCTACCACGGCCGGCTCACCAGCCGGGTCGTCAACAGGTTGCGCAAGCCCGGCAACGGCGACATCTTCGTGCCCGCGGGCAGCGTCACCCTCCTGGGCACGACGGCGACGCCGGTACCCGACCCGGACGACATCTCCGTGCCGCCCGAGGAGGTCGAGGAACTGAAGCGGCTCGGGGCGGAGATGCTGCCGATGGCGGCCACGGCCCGCATCCTGCGGGCGTTCGCCGGCGTGCGGCCGCTGTTCGGATCGGGCCCTAGCGGAAACACCCGGGAGATCTCCCGGGGCTTCGCGGTGATCGACCACGAGGTCGAGCACGGCGTGCCCGGGCTCCTCTCGGTGGTCGGGGGCAAGCTCACCACCTACCGGATGATGGCCGAGAAGGCGGTGGACGTGGCAGCGGCCCGCCTGGGGGTGACGGTCCCGTGCCGCACGGCGGAAGAGCCGATCCTGCCGCCGCCCGACCCGGACGCCGTCCGGCGGCTGGTCCACCTGGTGGGCCGGGACCTGGCGCAGGCCGTGGCCGACCGGCACCCGGCGACGCTGCCGCAGATCGCCGAGGCCATCGCCCGGCCAGGCGGCCGGCAGGTGGTGTGCGAGTGCGAGCAGGTGACCGCCGGCGAGCTGGTGGGCACCTCCCGGGAGCTGGGCGCACCGTCCCTGGGCGACCTCCGGCGCCGGACCCGGCTGGGCATGGGCACCTGCCAGGGCGGCTTCTGCGGCTACCGCGCCGCCCTCCTGCTGGCACGGGAGGGGATCGTGGCGCCGGAGCAGGTTCCTGCGCTGCTGGCCCGGTTCCAGGCGGAGCGGTGGCGCGGGGTCCGGGGCGGCCTGGGCGGGCTGGAGCTCCGGGCGGCCGAGCTCAACTACGCGCTGGCCCGGGCCCAGCTGGCCATGGAGCCCGCTGCCGGCACGGCGGACGCAGTGGCGCAGATGGGGGGTGCGGGCCATGACTGAAGTCATCATGGGGACGCCCCGTTTCCGCGGCCGGGTGCGCCGGCCGCAGGTGCTGGTGATCGGCGGCGGGCTGGCGGGCATGGCCGCCGCCCTGGCCGCGCGTCAGGCCGGGGCCACCGTGGCGGTGGTGTCCGAGGGGGCCGGCGTGCTGGAGCTGGCGTCGGGCTGCATCGACCGGCTGGCGGTGCCGGAGCGGTCGCTGCCCCCGGAGCACCCGTACCGGCTGATCGGGATGGTGGCCGTGGACGAGGAGCTGGCCGCCTTCCAGAAGGCGATGGAGGCGGCGGGTTACCCCTTGGCCGCGGACGGCCCCGGCGCGGGCGGGTCCTACGTGATCACGGCCCTGGGCAGCCGCCGGAGGACACATCTGGTCGCGCCCGGCATGGCGGCGCCGCCCCCCGGCGAGCCGCTCTGGGTCGTGGGCTTCAGAGGGCTCCGGGACTTCCATCCCGCGGTCGTGGCCGCCGGCCTGCGCCGGTCCGATCCTGCGGCGGACGTCGCCTGGGGCGAGGTCGAGCTGCCGGGGGCGCCCGAGGACGTGCACCCCGTGGCCCTGGCCCGGCAGCTCGAAGACGAGGCCTACCGCCGTCAGGTGATCGAGCGGGTGGCGGCGGTCCGGCCGCAGGGCCGGGGCGGCGCGGCGCTGTTGCCCGCGGTGCTGGGCCTCTCCGGGGCCGCGGCCGTGCGGCGGGCGCTCGCGGAGGGGCTGGGCATGCGGGTGGTCGAGGTCCTGCTGCCGCCGCCCTCCGTGCCGGGGCTCCGGCTGGCGGACGCCCTGCGGCGGGCCGTGCAGCAGGCGGGCGTCGACCTCGCGATCGGCGCCCGGGCCGTGGAGGCGCGGCGGGAAGGCGGGCGCGTGCGCCACGTGGTCACCCGCGGCCCCGGCGGTCGGATCACCTATGAGGCGGAGGCCTACGTGCTGGCCACCGGCGGCCTGATGGGCAACGGCCTGACGGCCGAGGGCCGTTCGGTGCGGGAACCGCTGTTCGACCTGCCGGTTTCGGCGCCTGACGGGGAGTGGGCCGATCCCCGGTTCCTGCCCGCCGAGGGGCACCCCTTCGTGCGGGTGGGGGTGGCGGTGGACGGGCGGCTGCGGCCGCCGGGATACACGAACCTGTTTGTGTGCGGGCGCGCCCTGGCCGGATACGATCCGTACGCCGAGGGTAGCGGCGGCGGGGTGGCCGTCGCGACCGGCGGCGCGGCCGGCCGGGAAGCGGCGCGGCTGGTGGCGGGAGGTGAGCCGCGGTGATCCACGAGTACGATGCCTGCCTGAAGTGCACGGTCTGCGAGATGCACTGCCCGGTGCTGCGGGTGGCGCCGGAGTTCCCCGGGCCCAAGAACGGAGGGCCGGGGCTGGCCCGGCTGCGCGCGGCCGGCGAGGTGGTCGAGCTGGATCACCTGGACCTCTGCCTGGGCTGCCGGACCTGCGACACCGTCTGCCCGTCAGGCATCCGCCCGGCCGAGCTGGTGAACGCGCCCAAGGTCGCGCGGGTGAGCCGCCGCGGGTTGCCCCTGCGGGAGTGGGTCCTTACCCACACCTACCTGTTCGGCCCCCTGGCGGTGAGGATGCCCGGGCTGGTAAACGGCGTCCTGGCCAACGGGCCGATCCGGTGGACGATGGAGAAGGTCCTGCACATCGACCGCCACAAGCCGATGCCCAAGTACGCCAACCATTCGTTCCGGGAGTGGTTCCGGCGCCGCCGCTCCCCGTGGCAGGACCGCCCCGCGCCCAACGGCAGGGTGGTCTACTTCCACGGCTGCTCGGTGCAGTACATGGAACCCCACATCGGGCGGCACGTGGTGGAGGTGCTGGAGCACAACGGCTTCGAGGTGGTGCTGCCCCCGCAGAAGTGCTGCGGCCTGCCGCTCATCGCCAACGGCGACCTGAAGTCAGCCGCCGGGAACGGGCGGTACAACGTGCAGCACCTGCGGGAGTGGGCCGCGCAGGGCGTCCCGATCGTGGTCAGCTCCACCTCGTGCTCGCTGACCCTGAAGCACGACTACCCGGGGCTGCTGGGCCTCGACGGCGCCGGCGCCGTGGCCGAGCAGGTCTATGACCTGTTCGAGTTCCTGATGGCCTGCCACGAGCAGGGGCTTCTGCGCACCGACTTCCGGCCGATCCGGGAGCGGCTGCCGTACCACCAGCCCTGCCACCAGCGGGCCCAGGCGATCGGCCTGCCCGCGGTGGAGCTGCTGAACCTGATCCCCGGCGTGGAGGCCTGGAACCTGGATGCCGGCTGTTGCGGCTCCGCCGGGACCTACGGGTTCAAGGAGGAGAAGTACGGCGTCTCGATGCGGGTGGGCCAGGCGATGGCCGACGCCCTGAGGGCCACCGGCGCCTCACGGGCGGTGTCCGACTGCGAGACCTGCCGGTGGCAGATCGAGTACCAGGCAGGAATGCAGGCCGTACACCCCGTCAGTGTGCTCTGGGAGGCGTACGGCCTGGGCGATCGCAAGGGGACCTAGTCGGTTACGGAACGCGGACCCGCAGGGCGTCGAACTCGCCGCTCAGCCGGTACGGCCCCAGGGCCGCCGGGACGAGCCACGCCTGGCCGGGCGCCAGCGGCTCTTCCCCGCCGCTGGGCCACGCGATGGCGCCGGCGCCGGAGAGGATCATCAGCGCCTCGAACGTGCCGGGATCGGTCTCCTGCGGCCAGTCGCCCCGGCAGCGCCCGTGGGCGGTGACGAAGTAGGGCGACGAAACGAGCGTCTCCCAGCGGTTGGGCTCCGGCGACCCCAGCTGGGCCGGCGCCGGGGGCGGGGCGTCGCTGCAGCAGGCCAGAGCCTGGTCGATGTGCAGCTCCCGGGGCTTGCCGTCCAGGCCGAGCCGGCCGTAGTCGTACAGGCGGTACGTGGTGTCCGACGACTGTTGGATCTCCGCCACCACCAGCCCTGCCCCCAGGGCGTGGACCAGGCCGGCAGGCAGGTAGTACACGTCGCCGGGGCGCACGGTCAGGAAACGCATGGCCTCCACCGTGCGCCCTTCGCGCACCGCCGCGGCGAGGCCGTCGCGGGTGACGCCCTCCGCAAGGCCGTGCACGATGCGCGCACCGGGTTCCGCCTCCAGCACCACCCACATCTCGGTCTTCCCTCGCTCGCCGGGAGGCAGGCCGGGGAAGTCGTCGGCCGGGTGGACCTGGATGGAGAGGTCGTCCTGCGCATCCAGCAGCTTGAAGAGAAGCGGAAAGCCTTCCTCTCCGCGGGTCAGGACCCTGGCGCCCATGAGGGCCGCGTCCCGCTCCGGCGGGAGGTGTTCGCGGAGGCCGCTGAGGGTTTCGCCGGCCCACGGGCCGTTGGCAATCGGGGTCCGGCCCTGGGGATGGTCGCTCAGCACCCAGGCCTCTCCGATGGGGCCGGGCGGCAGGTCCGGGTAGAACCGGGCGAGGCGGCGGCCGCCCCATACCCGCTCCTTGAAGAGAGGTGTAAATCGCAGCGGGTACAGCAACGATCCTTCCTCCCCTTTCCTCGTGTGCTACCCCCTATCATACCACCGCATGGCCCGAGCGGGCGGGGCGTTTTTGATCCCTGCGCAGCATCCCGGCGCGCAGGCCCCCGCCTCTGACCGGGAGGCGGGGGGCGGGGTCAGCGCAGGCGTCGGACCCGGAAGTTGTCCTGCAGCAGCGGAAGGTTCTGGGGGAAGGGGTTGCCCAGGACCCAGTAGCTGACGCCCCGCAGCCCGTACTCCTTCACGGTGTCGAACTTGGCCTGCAGGCTGCGGGCGTCCTCGAACCAGACGATGTGCTCGTTGCCCTGGGCGTCCCAGTACCGGTAGAACGGCGACTGGGCGTCCTCGTCGTACTGGATCCACGCCCCGACGTCGATGGCCCGGTTGGTGGCGGCGACGGGGGAGAAGGTCTCCGCCCGGGTGACGCCCCGCTGGTAGGGCAGCCGCCAGTCCCGGCCGTAGGTGGGGATGCCCATCAGGATCTTCTCCGGGGGGATGGCCGACACGGCGTAGTCCAGGACCTGGCGGACCTGCCGGAGCGGCGCGATGGCCATGGGCGGCCCCGTGACGTACCCCCACTCGTAGGTCATGATCACCACGAAGTCGCAGACCTCGCCGTGCACCGGGTAATCGTGCGCCTCGTAGAGCAGCCCGGGCTGGTCCGCCCGGACCTTGGGCGCGACGGCGGTGGAGAGGCTGCGCCCCTCCGCGTGCAGCCGGGGCCGCAGCTGCCGCAGGAAGTTGTTGTACGCCTCCCGGTCGGAGGGGTAGACGTACTCGAAGTCGACGTTCAGGCCGGCGTAGCCCTGCACCCGCAGGATGATCACCAGCTCGTCGATGGCCCGCTGGACGGCCGCCGGGTTGTTGAGGAACTGGCTGGCCAGGTCCGAGCTGAAGGTGGAGCCGCGGAAGTTGGTCAGCGTGAGCAGAGCCTCCGCCCCGCCCCGGTGGGCGGCCTCGATGAAGGACTCCGCGCGGGGTGGCACGACGTCGCCGTCCTCGGTGACGGCGGCGCTGAACATGGCGATGTACGTCAGGTAAGGGGCCGCTTCCGCGGTGGGGGCCACGTTGCCGGTGGCCAGATTGGCCTGGTAGGCGTTGGCCTCGATGACCGGCCGGGTGCCCCGGGGGATCACCAGGGTCTGGCCGGGGTAGATCAGGTTCACATTCGCAATCCGGTTCTCCCGGGCGATGGCGTCCACGGTGGTGCCGTAGCGCGCGGCGATCTGCCAGAGGGTTTCGCCGGCCCGCACCACGTGCCGCCGCTCGGTCGGGATCAGCAGGGCCATGCCGGGCACCAGCCGGTTTGCGTCCCGGAGGCCGTTGAGCGTGGCAATCTGCTGGACGGTGACGCCATAGCGCCGGGCGATCTGCCAGAGCGACTCGCCGGGCCTCACAACGGCAATCTCCATCTGCTTCACTCCCTCGCCCCATCCTATGCCCGGAAGGCGGAAGGGGTCCGGGGAGGGGAGGCGGCGGTTCCCGACGGCCCGTCAACGTGGTAAGATGCATGCGGGAGGTCGGTAGACCCATGGACTTGGCTGCGAACGCGAACACGATCCTGCTCGGCCTGTTGGCCAGCCTGCTGGCCGGCCTCGCGACGGTGATCGGCGCACTCCCGACACTGTTCACCCGATCGATCTCACCGCGCATCCAGGACGGCCTGCTGGGCATGGCCGCGGGGGTCATGCTGGCCGCCACGATTTTCAGCCTGCTGATTCCGGCGATGGAGTACGGCGGCGGAGGGCTGCGGGGCGCCCTGGTCGCGGCCGTGGGCCTCTTCGTGGGCGGCGCCTTCCTGGACCTGATCGACCGGTACTCGCCGCACCAGCACTTCATCAAGGGGCCCGAAGGCGGCGGGGCGACCTCGTCGCTGCAGCGCATCTGGCTGTTCATCATCGCGATTACGATCCACAACTTCCCGGAGGGACTGGCCGTGGGCGTGGGCGTCGGCAGCGGCGACCTGGGCAGCGGCCTCAGCCTGGCGATGGGCATCGGGCTGCAGAACATCCCCGAGGGCATGGCGGTGGCCCTGGCGCTGCTGTCGGAGCGCTACGCCCTGCGCGAGGTGTTCCTGATCACCCTGCTGACCGGCCTGGTCGAGCCGGTGGGCGGGCTGCTGGGCGTCGCAGCGGTCACCCTGATGCATCCGATCCTGCCGTGGGCGCTGGCCTTCGCCGGCGGGGCGATGCTGTTCGTCATCAGCGACGAGATCATCCCCGAGACCCACGAGCGGGGCAACGAGCGCACCGCGACGTACATGTTGCTCCTGGGGTTCGTCATCATGATGCTGCTGGACACGACGCTGGGTTAGTCTGTAGGCGCGATTCGGGCCGCCTCCCGTGCGGGAGGCGGCCCGTGTCGGTGTGCCCGGCATGGGCGCTGACTTGGCGGTGAAAGTCCGCTACGGGCGAGG
>JAAROH010008234.1_pt1 | contig 11592 bp, 11 predicted proteins | sample 7248631 | NCBI WGS metagenome assembly JAAROH01 (sample SAMN09772309, study PRJNA484901) | compost metagenome | isolation source: Vermicomposting unit | place: India
GAACCAGTGACCCCTTGCGTGTGAAGCAAGTGCTCTCCCGCTGAGCTAACCGCCCAGTGCCTGCTCATTATACCGCAACCCCGTTCGGAGCGCAAGGCCACCTGGAAGATTATGCAGGGTTTGTGCCCCCTGCAGCCGAATAGTTGTCGATAACATGCGCCGTGCAGGCGCTTCCGGGAGACCAGAAGGGACCATGCAGATCATCGTGCCGCATACGAACACCGACCTGGATGCCATCGGCGCAGCCATCGGGGCCCAGGTGCTGTACCCCAAGGCGCAGATCGTGCTGCCGGGCACGGCCAACCCGATGGCCGCCGAGTTCATCTCCCTGCACCGGTACAACCTGCGGGTCTACCGGGTGAAGGACATTGACCTCACGCAGGTGCAGCGGGCGATAGTCGTGGATACCGCCGACGCTGCCCGGCTCGGGCCCCTGCGGACGCTGTTGCCCAACGTGGAGCTGCACCTGTACGACCATCACCCCGCGGAGGCCGCCGACCTGCAGGGCCGGCTGGAGGTGCGGGCCCCGGTGGGGGCCACCTGCACCCTGATCGCCGAACTGATCGAGGAGGCCGGGGCGCCGCTGACCCCGTTCCAGGCGACGGCCCTGCTGGTGGGCATCTACGCCGACACCGGCTCGCTGAGCCTCCTGGGCACCACCGACCGGGACGCCCGGGCCGCGGGCTTTCTGCTGGCGCGGGGGGCCAGCCTGCAGGCGGCCGCGCGCTTCATGGAGATCTCCCTGTCGCCGGCCCAGCAGATGCTCCTGCAGCAGCTGCAGAACCGGGGCCGCTGGGTGAACGTGCGCGGCGCCCGCATCCGGTTGCTGGCGGCGGAGATGCCGGAGTACGTGGGCGGCCTCAACCTGGTGGTGCACCGGCTGATGGAGCTGGAGCCGGTGCCGGCGCTGTTCGCCGCGGTCAGGATGGACGACCGGGTCCACCTGGTGGGCCGCTCGTCGGTGCCGTGGGTGGACGTGGCGCGGGTGATGGCCCGGTTCGGCGGCGGCGGCCACCCTGCCGCGGCCTCCGCGGTGGTCAAGGGGCTCTCGGTGCAGGAGGCGGTGCAGCGGCTGGAAGAGGTGCTGCCCGACGGCGTCGAGCGGCCGCTGATGGCCCGGGACCTGATGTCTGCCCCCGTGAAGACCATCCTGGCCCAGAAGCCGATCCGGGACGCGGAGCGGCTGATGCTGCGCCACGGTCACACGGGGCTGCCGGTGGTGGACGAGCAGGGCCGGGTGGTGGGGGTCGTGTCGCTGCGGGACGTGGAAAAGGCCCGGCGGCACGGGCTGGAGCACGCCCCGGTCAAGTCGGTGATGCGGTCGCAGGTGATCGCCGTCCACCCCGACACGCCGGCGGACGAGGTGCAGGAGCTGATGATCGAGCGGGACATCGGCCGGGTGCCGGTGGTGGCCGACGGCAACCTGGTGGGCATCATCACCCGCTCGGACATCCTCGGCCTCATCTACGGCGCCCCGCCGCCCCGGTGGCACCGCCGGCTCTACGCGGCGCCGGACATGGCCAAAGACCTGCGGGACAAGGCGGTGCAGGCGGCCCTGGAGGCGGTGGAGGCGGCCCCCGCGGGGATCCGCGCCCTGCTGCGCACCGCCGGGCGGGTGGCGGAACAGGAGGGGGTCGCGGTCTACGCGGTGGGCGGGTTCGTGCGCGACCTGCTCCTCGGCAGGCCCAACCTCGACGTGGACATGGTGGTGGAGGGCGACGGCATCGCCTTCGCCCATTCCCTGGCCCGGGAACTGGGAGGCCGGGTGAAGGAGGTGCCCCGCTTCGGCACCGCGCACATCTACCTGGAACAGGAGGACCCGGACCTGCCCTCCCGGATCGACGTGGCCACGGCCCGGCGGGAGTTCTACGAGCACGCGGCGGCGCTGCCGCGGGTGGAGCACGCCGACCTGCACGAGGACCTGTACCGGCGCGATTTCTCCATCAACGCCCTGGCCATCCGGCTGGGGTCCGCCGGCCCGTCGGGGCTGATTGACTTCTTCGGCGGGCTGAAGGACCTGGCAGCCGGGCAGGTGCGCATCCTCCACACCCTGAGCTTCGTGGAGGACCCGACCCGGATCCTGCGGGCGGTGCGGTTTGCCCACCGGTACGGATTCCGGCTGGAGCGGGAGACGGAATCCTGCGCCCGCCGCGCCGTGGCCGAGGGCTTCCTGGGCCGGGTGAGCCGCGAGCGGCTGCGCAACGAGCTGCTGCTGCTCCTGCAGGAGCCCGGCTGCGGCGGGGCGCTGCAGATGCTGGCCGACCTGGGCGGGCTGGAGGACCTGTTGCCCGGCGTGGACCTGACCCCGGAGCTGCTGGCGCTGTTGGACGCGGCCGACGGCCTGCCGGAAGCGGAGCCGGAGATCTGCGCGGGCAGCCGGCTCTGGCTGGTGAAGCTGCTGGTGCTGCTCCACCGGCTCCCCCTGAACCAGGGCGCGGCCCTGGTGAAGCGGCTCCGGCTGAAGCGGGCCGAGTCCCAGGCCTGCCTGCAGGTGCTGGCGGGCTGGCGGATCGCCCACGACCTGGTGACCGCCCCGCGGCCGGACCCCGCGGCGATCGTGGCGCAGCTCGGGGGCTGGCCGCCGGAGGGGCTGCTGCTCCTGCACCTGCTGGGCGGCGGCGACCGGGTCGAGGCCTACTTTAAGGAGTGGCGCCATATCCGGCTGGACATCACCGGCGCCGACGTGCAGGCCCTTGGGGTGCCCCCGGGGCCGCAGGTGGGCCGGATCTTGCAGCGGGTGCTGGCCGCCCGGCTGTCGGGCGCCGCCCCGGACCGGGCGGCGCAGCTGGAGCTGGCCCGCCGCTACGCAGCGCAACAGGAGGAGTGAACCGATTGGCACTGCCCAGCCTGCAGCAGATCGTGATGCTCATCCCCGGCGTCGTCATGGGCTTCTCGTTCCACGAGTTCGGCCACGCGCTGGTCGCCACCTGGTTCGGCGACGACACCCCGCGCCTGCAGGGCCGGCTCACGCTGAACCCGCTGGCCCACCTGGATCCCGTCGGCACCCTGCTGCTCCTGCTGGGGGGCATCGGCTGGGCCAGGCCGGTCATGGTGAACCCGTCCCGGCTGCGCCCCCGGGTCCTGGGGGACATCGCGGTCTCCCTGGCCGGGGTGGCCATGAACTTCCTCCTGGCCCTGGTCTTCGTGGTGCTCTTCGTCCTCGCGGAGACCGGCCGGCTGGGATGGCAGCACCCGGTACTCAGCGAGACGCTGTACCTGGTCGTGATGGTCAACGTGTTCCTGGTGGGGTTCAACCTGCTGCCGATCCCGCCGCTGGACGGCTTCCGGGTTCTCGCGTACGCCTTCCCGCCGGGGGCGCAGCATCTGGTCGAGACCTTCTACCGGTTCGGGCCGCTCCTGCTGATCCTGCTGTTCGTCACCGACCTGATCGACCTCTCGCCCGTCTACAACGGCATCTTCAACGCGGTGGTGTGGGTCGCGTCGCCGCTGCTTCGGCTGCTGTAGCGTTGCCAGGGATGCTGAAATGCATGTAATATAAAGAGGTTGTACAAAGTCCGGGGCTGCGCGGCCCGGAGAGAGGGGGTACGGGTGTGGAGCGCTCCACCAGGTCTGAGCCATACGTGGTTCACCTGGCCAACTTCGAGGGCCCCCTCGACCTTTTGCTGCACCTGATCCGCCGGGAAGAGATGAACATCTACGACATCCCCATCGCGCGGATCACGGAGCAGTACCTGGCCGCGATCCAGGACCTGGCGGACCTGGACCTGGACCGGGCCAGCGAGTTCCTGGTGATGGCGGCGACGCTGCTCCGGATCAAGTCGCAGATGCTGTTGCCCAAGCCGCCTCGCCTCATCGCGGACGAGGAGGGGGCGGAGGAGCCGGAGGAGGATCCGCGCGAGGCCCTGGTGCGGCAGCTGGTGGCCTACAGCCGCTTCAAGGAGGCGGCCGAGCTGCTGCGGGAGCGGGAGCGGGAGATGCTCCGGGTCTACACGCGCGGCCTGTTCGTGGAGGAGCCCGGTGGGCCGCCGCCGCTGGAGGGGCTGGACCTCGCGGACCTGGTCAGGGCCTTCCAGGAGGTCCTGAAGGAGGAGTGGAACTGGCGCGAGGTGCCCCGGGCGGAGATCCCGCTGCGGGAGAAGATCCGGGAGATCCGCTTCCGGTTGACCCGCTCCCCCGGGGGCGTCCGCTTCCGGGAGCTGTTCTCCCGGGGATGCAGCCGGCTGGAGGTGGTGGTCACCTTCCTGGCGCTGCTGGAGCTCATGCGCCGGCGCCAGGTGAGGGTGGTGCAGCAGGCGCTCTTCGGGGAGATCCTGGTGCTGCAGGCGGAACCGCCGCAGGATGAGGCCGAGGGAGGCCGGGAGGACGGATGATCTGGAACCATGGCAAGATGATCCTGGAGGCTTTGCTCCTGGCGTCGCCGGAGCCGCTCACGATCAAGCGCATCGCCGAGGTGATCGGCCTCGACGAGCGGGACGCCGCCCTGCTCATGTCGGACCTGCAGAAGGACTACGAGGCCCCGCACCGGGGGCTGGCGATCCGGGAGATGGCGGGGGGCTACGTGCTGACCACCCGCCCCGAAGCCGCCGAGTACGTGGAGCGGCTGCTGCAGCCCAAATCGCGGGGACTCTCCCACGCCGCCCTGGAGACGCTGGCCATCATCGCGTACCGGCAGCCCATCACCAAGGCCGAGATCGAGAACGTGCGCGGGGTGAAAGTGGACCGGGCCCTGGAGACGCTGCTGGAGCGGGGGTTGATCGAGGACAAGGGGCGCAAGGAGGCGCCGGGCCGGCCGATCCTCTACGGCACCACCGCCGAGTTCCTCCGGTACTTCGGGCTGCGGGAGCTGAGCGAGCTGCCGCCGGTGGAGATCGACACGTCGGAGCCCGGCCTGATCGTGCCCACCCGCACGGGGGGCGGCGAGGCGGAGCGGGAGGTGCAGGCCTCGCTGTTTGCGGGCGGGGAGGAACCGTCCGCCGAAGCGGCGGACGGCGGCGCAGGGGAGTCGACGCACGGGGAGGAGGAGTAGCGGTTGGGGTTCACGGGGCACGCCTTCGTCGACTGGGATGACACGATCGCCGAGAACATCCGCTACTTCCGGGAGGTCGAGGCGCAGATCAGCCTGCTCATCGCCGGGCGGACCGGGTTTGACCGGGACGAGGTGCAGCGGCGGGGGGCCGAGCTGGACGTGGCCGTCGCCCGGCAGATGGGGCTGGTGCGGGAGTCGCTGGCCGTCGCCTGGCTGACCTGTTACCGGGAGTTCGCCGGGCGGGCGGGGCGTTCCGTCGACCCGGCCGTGGAGGCGGAGCTGCGGCGGCTGTGCGCCATCCCCTACGAGACCCGCCAGGAGCTATTGCCCGGCGCGGCGGAGACGCTCCGATGGCTCCACGAGGCCGGGTTCGAGGTGACGATCTGGACGGCGGGAGAGGACGCGGTGCAGCGGCGGAAGATCCAGGAGTCGGGGCTGACCCGCTGGATCCACCGGCAGACAGTGGTGCCGGAGAAGACCGCCGAGCGGTTGCGGGACGCCATCGGCGACCGCGATCCCGGCCGCTGCTTCGTGGTCGGGAACTCCCGCCACTCGGACATCCGGCCGGCCCTGACGCTGGGGGTCGCCGCCTACCACGTGGATGTGGAGACGTGGGCCTACGACCATCTGGACGTGGACGAGGAGGATCCCAACTACCACCGGCTGACGCACATCGGCGAACTGCCGCGCCTTCTGGCCCAGCGGTTCCGCCTGGCGGTGTGACGGACTGCCGGCCCCGACGGGGGGCCGGCGGCCTTCGTCTTTCCCGCCGCCGGACGTTTCCGACGGTGAGCCCGTCGCGGTGGGGAATGGACCGCCCCCGCTTTGGCAAGACTCACCTCGTCAGCGCGGGAAAGGCTTCCGGGGGTGGGTGAAGATGGGCTGGCTGATCGCCGTGGGCTGCCTGGCTGCGGCGATGGCGCTCCTGTGGCTGGCGCCTGTGCAGCTGCACCTCCGGCTTGCCCAGGCGAACCTGAAGGCCGAGGTGTTTGTGGAACTGCGGGTGGGTTGGCTGCGCTTTGCGCGCGCGATCACCCTCGGGGAGAAGGCCCCCCGCGTGCGGGCGCGCACCCGGCGGCGGCCGGGTGCGGAAAAGCAGGACGTCCGCGATCTGCTGGCCGCCTCCGTCCAGGGGCTGCGCTATCTGGGCCGGGCCACCTGGTGCGAGCGGCTGGGGCTGCGGGTGGAGGTGGGCGGGCTGGACGCCTGCGACTCGGCGCTGCTGGCGGGGCTGGGGTGGAGCCTCGTCTGCAACCTGCTGGCGCAGTTCGGCCGGCTGGTGCAGGTGAACCCGGCGGGGGTCGCGGTGGCCGTCGTTCCCAACTTTCAGCGCCCGCTCCTGCGCACGGATCTCGACTGCATATTGCGTGTTCCCCTGGGAAAGGCTACATGGGCAGCGGGCATGGTGCTGCGCGCGGCCCTGCGGCGCCGGGCGCTGCTTGCCCGGATCCGGGAGCGTCAGCGGAGGAAAGGGGACAGGACCGATGGCCGATCACCCGATTCAAGCCCTCATGAAGACGGCGATGGACAGCCTGAAGAGCATGGTGGACGTGAACACGGTCATCGGTGATCCGGTGGAGACGCAGGACGGCACGGTCATCGTGCCGGTTTCGCGCGTGACCTTCGGCTTTGCGGCGGGCGGGTCCGAGTTCGTTCCGGCCCATGAGAGGGAGCCCGGGCACGACCACCCCTTCGGCGGCGGCAGCGGGGCCGGGGTCTCGGTCAGCCCGGTGGGCTTCCTGGTGGTGAGCAAGGACCAGGTGCGGATGCTGCCGGTGGACGGCGGGCAGCCGGTCCATCGCATCATCGACCTGGCGCCGCAGCTCATCGACAAGCTGCGGGCCGCGTTGGGCGGACGCGCCCAGGACGAGCCCTGCGAGCCCGAGGTCAGCGACACCACAGGGGCCGACGGCACGCCCAAGACCACGCTTACGTAACGGTGGGGGGCCCACAGAGATCAGCCTGTGGCCCATTCATCACTGGCCTTTGGCCCTCACGGGCTGGCTTGCGGCCCGTAGCTGCTGGTCCATGGCCCTTACGTGCTGGCTTACGGCCTTACGTGCTGCCCTGTGGCCCTCATGCCGAGGTTTCCGGCCGGGCGATGGTACGCCCGGCCTTTCCTTATGGTCTCCCGGAATAGCCCGAACTGCCGCGGCTTACGCTAGGAACCGGGGGGGTGGACGCGCTGCGTGCCATGTGGAAGGGGACCATCAGCTTCGGGCTGGTGACGATCCCGGTCAAGCTGTACGCCGCGACGGAGTCGAAGGACCTGCGCTTCAACCTGCTCCACGAGCCCTGCCAGACGCCTGTGCAGTACCGGAAGTACTGCCCGACCTGCGAGCGGGAGGTCGAGAGCGGCGAGATCGTCAAGGGATACGAGTTTGACCGCGGACGCTATGTGACGCTGCGGGACGAGGACTTCGAATCGATCCCGCTCGCGGCCCGGCGGACGCTGGAGATCGTGGCGTTCGTGCGCCTCGAGGAGATCGACCCGATCTACTTCGACAAGACCTACTATCTCGAGCCCGGCGAGGGCGGCGCCAAGGCCTACGCCCTGCTGCGCCACGCGATGGAGGTGACCGGGCGCGTGGCCATCGCGCGGGTAGTCCTGCGCGCAAAGGAGTCGCTGGCAGCCCTGCGCGTCTTCCGGGAGGGCGTGCTCGCCATGGAGACGATGCACTTCCCCGACGAGGTCCGGCCGGTGGCTGCCCTCACCGGCATCGCCCAGCCGGAGTTGCGCCCGCAGGAGATCGAGATGGCCACCGGGCTGATCGAGTCGCTGACGATGCCGTTCTCGCCTGAGCGGTTTGAAAACACGTACCGAGAGGCGCTGCTGGAGTTGATCCAGGCGAAGATCGCCGGGGCGCCTCCGGCCGAGCCCGGGCCGGCCCCGGAGCAGGGTCGGGTGGTCGACCTGATGGAGGCCTTGCGGGCCTCGATCCGTGCGGCGGAGGCGCAGCGCGCCGCGGGCGGGGCGACGGGCGGCGCCGCAGGCGCGGACGGCACCCCGCCGGCTCCAGTGGCCAGGTCACCGGAGGCGCCCGCGCGGCGTGCGATCCCGGGACTGCCTGGCGACCCCGCGGCGTCCGTGCCCGGCGTGCCCGCAGCTCCCGTACCGCGTGCGCCGGGCGTGACCGGGGCGCCCACCCCGGGTACGCCGCCCGCGGCCGTGCCGGGCGTGCCCGCGACGGCCGTGCCCGGCACGCCCGGGGCTCCCGTGCCGACGGCGCCGGGCGTTCCCTCAGCGCCGGCCCCGGGTACGTCGCCCACGTCCGTGCCGGGCGTGCAGACCGCGCCCAACGGGGCTGCCCCGCCCGGCCCGTTCGCTGGGAGCGACCGCGCGGCCGAGGTCGGGCCGGACGAGACGGCGCCCGGAGGGCCGTAGGCGTGCGGCTGCCCTTCCCGCCCATGCTGCTGGAGCGCGCCGAGGCCCCCTTTGCGGACGACGACTGGGTCTATCAGGTGAAGTGGGACGGCGTGCGGAACCTGACGCTGGTGGAGGGCGGTCGGGTGCGCCACTGGAGCCGTCGGCTGCGGGAGCGCACGGCGCTGTTCCCCGAGTTCGACGGCCTGGCCGCGGCCCTCCCCGGGCGGCGGGCCGTGCTGGATGGCGAGATCATCGTGCTGCAGGACGGTCGGCCGAGCTTCTCGGCCGTGCTGGAGCGGGACCTGGCGGGCAGCACGGCGGGGGCGGCCCGAAGGCGGCCGGCCACCTTGATGCTCTTCGATCTGCTGGAGTGGGACGGCCGGGAGTTGTACGACGTGCCCCTGGCCGAGCGGCTGGCGCTGCTGGAGGCGGTGGTTCCGCCCGACGAGGCGTGGCAGGTGGTCTCGTCCTTCCCGGGTAGCGATGGGCCGGCGCTCTACGCGGCCGCCGTGGCCAGGGGGCTGGAGGGGGTCGTGGCCAAGCGGCGTGCCAGCCGGTACGTGCCGGGGGCGCGCAGCCGCGACTGGCTGAAGGTGAAGCGCCGGTCGGAGATGCTGGCCGTGGTGGTGGGCTACACCAACCCGACCGGCCGCCCGGGCGGGCTGCTGCTGGGCGCCTACCGGGACGGGCGGCTCCGCTACATCGGCCGGGTAGGCTCGGGGCTGAGCGGCGCGGACCTGGCCGCGATCCGGCACCACCTGCCGTCCGGCCCGTGCCCCCTCGCGGAGATTCCGAGGCTCCGGGAGCGGTTCGGCGGCGACCCCGGACCGGTGGTGTGGGTGGAGCCCCTCCTCACGGTGCGGGTGAGCTTCACCGAGTGGACCGAGGAGGGGCGGCTGCGGGACCCGGTGGTGGTCGGGTTTTCGGCCGAGCCGCCGGAGGCGGCGGTGATCCCGTAAGAGACGCAGCGAGGAGGAAAGTCGGATGACGGAGCAGGAGTGGCAGCAGCATCCGGAGCGCGAGGTGCCGGCGCTTCCGGGGCAGGAACCGCACTTCCCGGGCGGCGACCCCGGCGGGCGGCCGCAGGGGATCCATTCGGGCGGGTCGGAGGGGCAGGCGGCGCTCTCGTCAGGGGACTCCGTTCCGGTGCTTGTGGCGTGGTTCGCCGACGCGTCCAGCGCCCGGGCCTGTCTCCGCACCCTGGAGCTGCGCGGCGTGGGGGTGACGCTGGCGGAGGAGGCGCCGCCTGGGCACACGGGGCCTGTGGCGATCCATGCCAGTCCTTCGGTCGGCGAGAAGGACCCCGTCATGACCGAACGGGGGATGGGGCGCGGGGCCGTGCTCGGCGCCACGGTGGGCGCGACGGCGGGGTTCCTGGCTGCCACCTACCTGGTGCCGCCGCTGGGCGCCGCCTCGGCCACCGGCGCCATGCTGACCACACTGGCCGGAGCCGGGTTGGGCAGCTTCTTCGGCAACCTGGCCGACCAGGCCAGGGATGACAGCGGGAACCCGGCGGGCCAGGGAGGCGATGCCGCAGCGGCCCAGGAGAGTGCGACCCTGCGGTTCCGTCTGGAGGTCTCCGCGCGCCCAACCCAGGTTGACGAGGTGATGGCGCTGGTGTCCGCTTGGGATCCGGAGGAGATGCGGCTGCTGCCCAGAGGCGCGGGGGAGGCGCGGGGGTATCCGGCCGGGCGCCGGGGAGATGGGGACGGCGGTCGGATCCCCGTGGAGGGCGGGCCGGCATAGTGGCCAGAACCGAGAGGCGGTGGGTACGGGTCGGCGGGCGGGAGCTGGCGGTGACCAACCTGGAGAAGCCCATGTGGCCGGCCGACGGGCTGACCAAGGGGGACCTGATCTCCCACTACGTGTCCGTGGCTCCCTACCTGCTGCCGTACCTGCGGGGGCGGCCGGTGGTGCTCACCCGTTACCCCCACGGAGTCGGGGGCAAGTGGTTTTACCAGAAGGACGCCCCGCAGGGGCTCCCGGACTGGATTCCGACCTGGGCGGACCGGGCGGAGGACGGCCGCGTCATCCGCTACCTGCGCATCGAGGAGCCGGCGGCGCTGGCGTACGTGGCCAATCTGGGAGCCATCGAACTTCACCCGTGGCTCTCGTCCTGCGACTCGCCGGACCACCCGGACTGGGCGGTCATCGACCTCGACCCGGCGGAAGGCGCCACCTTCGCAGACGTGCTGGTCGTCGCCCGGCTGGTCCGGCAGATCCTGGGCGAGGTGCAGGTGCAGGGTTTCCCCAAGCTGTCGGGGGCCACCGGCGTCCACATCTTCTGTCCCGCGGCGCCGGGCACGACCTACGCCGAGACGGCCGCGTTCTGCGAGCAGGTGGGCCGGATCCTGCTGCGAGCGTATCCGGAGAAGGTGACGCTCGAGCGCGCGGTCGCACGGCGCGGACCGAAGGTGTACGTGGATTACCTGCAGAACCGGCGCGGGCAGACGATCACCAGTGTGTACGGACTGCGGCCGCTGCCCGGGGCGCCGGTGTCCGCGCCGGTCACGTGGGAGGAGCTGGAGGGCGAGCCGCCGCGGATCACGATGCGCACCCTGCCCGCGCGCCTGGCCGCGGTGGGCGACCTGTTCGCGCCGATGCTGCAGGCCACCCAGGACCTGCAGGCGGCCACGGAGCGGCTCAGGAGGTATCTCACAGGTGTGTGAACACACCGGACTCCGATCCTCCGGCAGGGTAACGGCTAGGCCCATCCGGGGTGCCCCGGCCACCCTGTCGTGCCGGCTGGGTGGAGGTAGACAACGCTCTGGTGGCAACCTGTTCTGAGGAAGGGCGGCGCCGTACATTCCCCTCGCGCAGGAACTACCTTTGCACGCCGAAACTGCATCCGGGGTCAGCGGTTGGATGCAGTTCTTGCGCGTTGACAGGCTGCAGCGGTGGAGGTTCCGCGCAGAACCTTCAGCCGTGATCGGCTTGTGAGTGCTGCGCGTTGGCCACCCGAGGCGGCTGCGTTGCGCGCAGAACCTGCACTCGGGGGGAGCGTGTGAGTTCAAATTCTGCGCGTTGACAGGCCAAAGTGGTGGAGGTTACGCGCAGAACCTTCACCCGTGATTGGCCTCTGAGTGCAGATTCTGCGCGTCGGCCACCCAAGGCGGCTGCGTTGCGCGCAGAACCTGCACTCAGGGGGAGCGTGCGAGTTCAGATTTTGCGCGTTGACCGATCGCCCCGGCAGAGGTTGCGCGCAGAATCTTCACCCTGGACCGACTGGTGAGTGCAG
>JAAROH010008239.1_pt1 | contig 11531 bp, 10 predicted proteins | sample 7248631 | NCBI WGS metagenome assembly JAAROH01 (sample SAMN09772309, study PRJNA484901) | compost metagenome | isolation source: Vermicomposting unit | place: India
CAATGGGTTTCCATTGTACGGAGTGCGGGTTATTCACGCGAAACTTGAGCTAGTGGGGCGACGCGGAGGCCGGCCCTGAGCTGACCCGGGAGGCGCGCGGGCACGTTGCGGGCGAAATGTGCGCCCCCCGCCTCGGCCCCCGCGCACATTTCGCCTCGAACGAGGGTGTGCCCGCCAGCAAACCTACCCCCCAGGGGTATTACTGAGAGCCCGGGAGGACCGCAAATCCGGGTTCCGCTCGCCTTATCCTGCCCCCGTCTTCACGAAAGGGGCTCATCACGCGCGAAATGTGCAGTCGTCGGGTCAGTTCCGGTGCACAATGTGCTTCGAACGGCCGCGTGCAGTCGCCATGGGAACCTCTGGATCGAGCCCGAGTTACCCCTAGGGGTATATTTGCGGCGCACAGCCCCTCCTGGACCCGCCCCAGAAGGGGAAGGCGCTGCTCAGATGAAGGCCCGGCACGCAAGGGAGCGGCGCACGTGTGTCCCGGGCAGTCCCCGCCATCATGCGACGAGTCCAGGGTGCCCACGCACCCTGGACTCGTCGCATCCGTTCGTCCCGTCTCCTCAACCCCAGTGCGGCGGCCGGTCCAGCATGTCCTGCTCACGGCCCGGCCCGGACAGCACCCGGGCCCCTTCCCGGGCCAGGTCCATCGTCAGCGACCGGGCGTTGCTGCCCGCCCACTGGAAGGCGGCCTCCATCGCCAGCGCCACCGGCTCGGCGGACTCGGCGACGAGGGCGATGACGCTGGGCCCGGCGCCCGAGAGCGCTACGCCCAGCGCCCCGGCGCTGAGCGCGGCCTCGAAGACCGACCGCATGCCGGGGACCAGCGCGGCCCGGTAGGGCTGGTGCAGCCGGTCCTGCATCGCCACCCGGAGCAGGTCCGTGCGCCCCTGGGCCACCGCCGCCACCAAGAGGGCGGTGCGGTTCAGGTTGTAGACGGCGTCCCGGAGGCTCACCTGCGCGGGCAGGACGCCCCGGGACTGCTCGGTCTTCCGGCCCTTGATCTGCACCTCGGGCATGACGACCACGGCCCGCAGCCCCCGGGGCGGCGGAAAGCGCAGGTACAGCGGCCCCCGGTCCGGGTCCATGCACGACACGGTGAAGCCGCCCAGCAGCGCCGGCGTTACGTTGTCCGGGTGGCCCTCGATGGCCACCGCCATGCGCAACAGCTCCTCCCGGTCGAGCCCGGGACCGCCGGTCCGCTTCTGCACCAGGGCGTTGGCGGCCACCAGCCCGCCGACGATCGCGGCGGCGGAGGAGCCCATGCCCCGCGCCACCGGGATGGCCACCTTCTCCCGGATGAGCAGCCCGTTGGGCTCGTAGCCCAGCCGCTGAAAGACCAGGCGGGCGGCCTGGTAGACCATGTTGCGCCCCGGGTCCTCCAGGGCGCCCGCCCCGGCCCCCTCCACCTCGATGACCACGTCGTCGATGCCCGTCTCGTCCATCTCGATCACGTTGCGAAGCTCCAGCGCCACGCCCAGGGTGTCGAACCCCGGCCCCAGGTTGGCGCTGGTCGCCGGCACGCTGACCCTGACCATGGCGGGCTCAGCTCCCGGAGAGGATCAGCCGCTCCAGCCGGCCGTAGTCGGCGGGCAGCTTCTCAGGCAGCGGCGAAACCCGGATGGCCGTGTCGGGGTCCTTGAGCCCGTGTCCGGTCAGTACGGCGACGACCTTGGGCCGGCCGCCCCGGCCAGTGAAGGGCCGGTGGGTCGGCACCGGGGCGGGCACGCCGTCGATGAAACCGCCGACCCCGGACACATCGCCGGCACTGCCGGTGCGCCCCTCGAAGTACCCGAGCCGGCACAGCTTGATCAGCCCGGCCACGGAGGCGCAGGAGGCGGGCTCAGCGAAGATGCCCTCGGTCGCCGCCAGCCGGCGGTAGGCCGCCAGCATCTCCTCGTCCGTCACCGCCCAGAACGCCCCGCCCGACTCCCGGGCCGCGGCCAGCGCCCCGGCGCGGCTGGCTGGGCGGCCGATCCTGATGGCCGTGCCCACCGTCTGCGGGTCCTCCACCTCGCCGCCGTGCACCAGCGGCGCCGCCCCTGCCGCCTGGAAGCCCAGCATGCGGGGCAGGAGGGCCCCCGCAGGCGCCCCGCTGGAGCTACAGGACTCGACGGCGCCCACGCCGGCGGCGGCGTACTCCTGGAAGCCCATCCAGTAGGCGGTGATGTTGCCGGCGTTGCCCACCGGGATCGCCAGGAAATCGGGGTAGCCCCCCAGGGCGTCCACCACCTCGAAGGCGGCGGTCTTCTGCCCCTGGAGCCGGTACGGGTTGACCGAGTTGACCAGCGCGATCTCCGGGTGCTCCTGGGTCAGGCGGCGCACCAGCCGGAGCCCGTCGTCGAAGTTGCCCTCGATCTGAATCGTGCGGGCGCCGTACATCAGCGCCTGGGCGAGCTTGCCCATGGCGACCGCGCCGTCGGGGATGACGACGTAGCAGGGCAGCCCCGCCCGGGCGGCGTAGGCCGCCGCGGAGGCGCTGGTGTTGCCGGTGGAGGCGCAGATCACCGCCTTCGCCCCCGCCTCGACCGCCTTGGACATGGCGAGGGTCATCCCCCGGTCCTTGAAGGAGCCGGTGGGGTTCAGCCCCTCGAACTTCAGGTAGAGATCGAGCCCCAGCTCCGCCCCCAGCCGGGGCGCCGGCACCAGCGGGGTGTTGCCCTCCAGCAGCGTCACCACCGGGGTCCTCTCGCTCACGGGCAGAAAACGTTGGTACTGCCGGATGACACCGTGCCAGCGGGCCATGCGCACACCTCCGTCCAGAACGATTCCATCCCCACAGACTGCGCCCGAATCCGCTTCAGGCCTGCGCCCATTCCCGCCGCAGGACGGCGTACATGGTTTGGTCCGTCAGAAACCTCCGCCCAACCGCCGCAGGACGGACGGGATGGCTGGGCCCGGACCCGTGTGACCCGGCCCGGGCCCCATCTGACAAGCCGCCCCGGTCCTAGTCCCTCGTCCCGGAGGCCGCCTTGCGGCAGGCCTCATCCATGGCCTTGGAGGCGATCTCCGACTGCGCCAGTGCCAGGAAGTCGGCCAGCGGCATGGGACCCAGGTCCTTCATGCCCCGGCGGCGCACCGCCACGGCGCCCGCTTCGGCCTCCTTGTCGCCGACGACCAGGATGAAGGGGATCTTCTGCAGCTCCGCCTCGCGGATCTTGTAACCCACCTTCTCGTTGCGGTAGTCGCCCTCGACCCGCAACCCGGCCTCCTGCAGCTTCGCCACCACCTCGCCCGCGTACGCGTGGTGCCGGTCCGTGATGGGCAGCACCCGGGCCTGCACCGGGGCCATCCACAGCGGGAAGTTGCCGGCGTAGTGCTCGGTGAGGATACCGATGAACCGCTCCAGCGTGCCCATGATCGCCCGGTGGATCATCACCGGCCGGTGCTCCTTGCCGTCCTCGCCGATATAGGTAAGGTCGAACTTGATGGGAAGCTGGAAGTCCAGCTGCACCGTGGCGCACTGCCACTTGCGGCCCAGGGCGTCGGTGACGTCGAAGTCCAGCTTCGGCCCGTAGAACGCGCCGTCGCCGGGGTTCAGCTTGTAGCTGCGGCCCATGCCGTCCAGCGCCCGGGCGAGGGCGGCCTCGGCCTCGTTCCACAGCTCGATGTCGCCCATGAAGTCCTCCGGCCGGGTGGAGAGCTTGATCTCGTACTCCAGCCCCAGAGTGCCGTAGATGGTGTCCACCAGGCCGATGACCTCCCGGATCTGCTCCTCGATCTGATCCGGCCGCACGAAGAGGTGGGCGTCGTCCTGATGGAAGCCCCGCACCCGCAGCAGACCGTGGAGCGTGCCCGAGGCCTCGAAGCGGGAGAGCGGACCGTACTCGGCGATCTTCAGCGGCAGGTCCCGGTAGGACCGGATCTGGCTCTTGTACAGCACGCAGTGGCACGGGCAGTTCATCGGCTTGGTGGCGAAGTCCTGGTCCTCCGCCCGGATCTCGAACATGTTCTGCCGGTAATGCTGCCAGTGGCCCGACGTCTCATACAGCTTGGACGAGACGATCCACGGCGTGCTGACCTCCTCGTACCCCCGGGCCTCCTGCAGCTTCCGGCTCCAGTTCTCCAGCTCCCGGTAGAGCCGGTAGCCCTTGTCGAGCCAGAAGGCGAAGCCGGGAGCCACCTCCTCGAACCGGTACAGCCCCAGCTCCGGGCCCAGTCTGCGGTGGTCGCGCCGCCTGGCCTCCTCCAGCCGGAACAGGTAATCCTCCAGGTCTTTCTTCGACTCGAAGGAGGTACCGTAGACCCGCTGGAGCTGCTTGTTGGCCTGGTTCCCCTCCCAGTAGGCGCCGGCGACGCTCAGCAGCTTAAACGCCTTCACCCGGCCGGTGGAGGGCAGGTGCGGGCCCACGCACAGGTCGGTGAACTCGCCCTGGGTGTAGATCGACACCACCTCGTCCTCGGGGATCTTGTCGACCAGGAGCACCTTGTAGTCCTCGCCGCGCTCGGCGAAGAACCGCTTGGCTTCCTCCCGGTCCACCTCCTGGCGGACGATGGGGTAGTCGGCCTCGACGATCTTGGCCATCTCGGCCTCGATCTTCTCCAGGTCCTCCGGCGTCAGGGGCCGGGGCAGGTCGAAATCGTAGTAGAAGGAGTTTTCCAGGGGCGGGCCGACGGTCAGCTTGGCCTCCGGGAAGAGCCGCTTCACCGCCTGGGCCATGATGTGGGTGGAGGTGTGGCGGAAGACCTCGCGGCCCTCCTCATCCTTGAAGGTCAGGACCTGCAGGGTGCAGTCCTTCTCGAGTCGGGCGGACAGGTCGACGAGCCGGCCGTCCACCTTCGCGGCGAGCGCGGCCTTCGCCAGCCGCGGCCCGATCTGGGCCACCGCCTCGGCAATGGTGATTCCCTGCGGGTACTCCCGCACGCTGCCGTCCGGCAGGGTCACGTGCACGACGCTGGACATCGTGTCAAGCTCCTTTCGCAACAAGTGGTCAGAAAAGGAAAACCTCCCGTCCCGCAAGGGACGGGAGGCCATACTCCCGTGGTTCCACCCTCGTTCCCGGCCTGGGCCGGGCTCTCGTCGCGCGGTACAGGGCGCACCCTCCCGCCTTATCCGCACGGACGGCTTCGGCGGGCAGCTACGGGGTGGTTTCCCGCGCACAGAGCCCCGGGGCGCTTTCAGCCAGCGGCGCTCCCTCTCTGCAGGGGATGGGCGTGGTCTTGTCCCCGATCATCGCCGTTCAAACTTGTGTGCAAGGATAGCACGGCGCTCCCGGCGTGTCAAGCGCGTTGTGCAACTGTACGCCGAATTTCGCCGGGCGGACGATCGCGGTGTTCGTCCACGACCCTGCCGGAGGGGAACGGCCGTTGCCCGGACGGTACGACCGATGCAGACCGGAGGGGAACCGCGGCGGCACGCCGAATGGTACAGGGACCAACGCCAACCGCAGGGGGGAATCGGATGCCCCTGTCCGAGATCGACACCGAACGGCTCCTGCTCCGCCCCGTGGGGCCGGGCGACGCGCCGGACCTGCAGGCGCTGGCCGCCGCGGAGGCCGGAGAGCCGCCGGATCCCGCGGGCGCCCCGTTTCCGACCGCCGACGTCGAGCGCTGGATCGCGGAGCAGCAGGCCGGGTGGCAGGCAGGAACCCACTGCACCTTCGCCGCCCGCACCCGCGCTGGCGCCTTCGTCGGCGTCGTCCAGTTGCGGCGCAGCCCATCCGCTCCCAGGGCGGAACTCGGCTTCGCGACGGCGCCCGGTGCGCGCAGGCAGGGCTACGCCACCGAGGCCTGCCGGGCCGTCCTCCGGTTCGCCTTCGAACACCTCCGCCTGGCCCGGGTGTCCGCGCTGTGCCTGGAGACCAACCGGGCGTCCGTGAGGGTCCTGGAGAAGCTGGGCTTCCGGCTGGCTGCCCGGCTCGAGCCCGAAGGCGCACAGGGGGCCGGGGCGGCGCCCCTGCTGTTCTACGTGCGGACGTGCGACCCGTAGACCCGGGGGCACATCGGCACCGCCCGGGCTGTGGCCTCCCGCACGGCGGGCTCCCCACTCAAGACCGCAAGGAACCCCCCGTCCCGATCCGGGCGGGGGGTTCTGCGTATGTCCTCCGCTAATCCTTGTCCAGGAACTTGGCCACCCGCTCCTCGTCCATCGGGGCGAAGATGCCGCGGGCGCGGGCGACCTGGTTGCCCTCGGCGTCCCGGGCCTCGGCCTTGGCGGCGATGATGCGGGTGTTCTGCTTGACGATCCACGCGCTGAAGTAGTAGGTCTGCCCCACGCGGATCGGGCGGCGGTAGGTGATCTCGATCTTGCGGGTGACGGCGAGCTGCAGCTGCGCGTAGATCAGCTGGCTCATCACCTCGTCGAGCACCGTCGCGATGATCCCGCTGTGGGCGACCCCGGGCGGGCCCTGGAACTCCGGGATGGGCGTGAAGGTGCACTCGGTCCTGTCGCCGACCAGCCGTATGTTGAGCCGCAGTCCCAGCCGGTTCTCCTGACCGCAGCCGAAGCATTGCCAATGCAACCCCTGGAGGTGATCGCGCTCTGAGACAAACGGTTCGCTCATAAACTACCGGCCCCTTTCGGCAGGAGATCCTCGCCGACTATTCTACCACGGATCGGCATCCGGCGGCGATGCCAAGCCGGCACCCCGGCTCTGCCCGGGGGCATCCGGCGGGGATGCAGAGCCTGGTGCCCCGGCTCTGCCCGGCCGCAACCGCAGCGGGCGCAGCCCGGCCACCGGCCCCGTCCGCCCGACGCAGACGCTCCTCCCCGGACAGGAAGGTTTCGCCGCCCCGGGGCGCGATCCCTGTCGCCGACTCGGAAAAGCCCCGGAACGAGCAGGCCGCCCCGTCGCCGGGGCGGCCTCGGTGAACTCAGTGGCTCTAGAAGGGCAGGAGCCCGTTGCCGAAGGTGGCGGCGAAGACCAGCGAGACGATGGTCATCAGCTTGATCAGGATGTTCATCGACGGGCCGGAGGTGTCCTTGAAGGGGTCGCCGACCGTGTCGCCGACGACGGCCGCCTTGTGGGGCTCGGAACCCTTGCCGCCGTGGGCGCCGGCCTCGATGTACTTCTTCGCGTTATCCCACGCGCCGCCGGCGTTGGCCATCATGATGGCCATCATGACGCCGGTGACCAGGGCGCCCGCCAGCAGGCCCGCCAGGGCCGTGACGCCCAGCAGCCAGCCCGTGAGCAGCGGCGCCGCCACGGCCATCAGGCCGGGGACGATCATCTCCTTCAGGGCAGCGCCCGTGGAGATGTCCACGCAGCGGGCGTAGTCGGGCTTGGCCTTCTCCTCCATGATGCCCGGGATCTCCCGGAACTGCCGGCGGACCTCCTCCACCATCTGCATTGCGGCCCGGCCGACGGCGTTCATGGTCAGCGCGCCGAACAGGAAGGGCAGCATACCGCCGACGAAGAGGCCGACGATCAGCTTCGGATCGGTCATGGAGACGTTACCCAGGCCCGCGGCCGTGGCGAAGGCGCCGAAGAGCGACAGGGCGGTCAGCGCCGCCGAACCGATGGCGAAGCCCTTGCCGATGGCCGCGGTGGTGTTGCCCACGGAGTCCAGGGTGTCGGTGGTCTTGCGCACCTTCGGATCCAGGTGGCTCATCTCGGCGATGCCGCCGGCGTTGTCGGCGATGGGGCCGTAGGCGTCCACCGCGACGGTCATGCCCGTGGTGGAAAGCATGCCCACGGCGGCCAGGGCGATGGTGAAGAGCCCCTGGCCATGGGGCGCGCCCACCAGGTAGCCGACCAGCGTGGCGGCGCCGATGACCAGGATCGGCAGGGCGGTGGACATCATACCGACGCCCAGGCCGGAGATGATGTTGGTCGCCGGGCCGGTCCGGGAGGCGTCGGCGATGGACTTGACGGGGCCGTAGTCGCCGGAGGTGTAGTACTCGGTGAGCTGGCCGATGGCGATGCCGGCGATGAGGCCCGCCACCACGGCCGTGAAGTAGATGTGAGTGCCGTAGCCCAGGAACGAGATGACGGCGGCGACGATGAGGGTGAGGATGCCCGCGGCGTAGGTGCCCGCGTTCAGGGCCTTGGCCGGGTTGCCGCCCTCCTTGCCGCGCACGAACTGGGTGCCGATGACCGACGCCACAATGCCGCCGGCCGAGATCAGCAGGGGCAGCGCGGCCAGGTTCGGGTCGATGTCCTTGTCGACGACGGCGATGGCCATCGCGGCGATGACGGCGCCGACGTAGGACTCAAAGAGGTCGGCGCCCATGCCCGCGACGTCGCCCACGTTGTCACCGACGTTGTCGGCGATGACGGCCGGATTGCGGGGGTCGTCCTCCGGAATGCCGGCCTCCACCTTTCCCACCAGGTCAGCGCCGACGTCTGCGGCCTTGGTGTAGATGCCGCCGCCGACGCGGGCGAACAGGGCGATGGAGGAGGCGCCGAGGGCGAAGCCGTTGACGATGTCCGGGTCACGGAAGATCAGGTAGACCACGCCGACGCCCAGCATGCCCAGGCCGACGACGGAGAGGCCCATCACGGCGCCGCCCGAGAAGGCGATGTCCAGGGCCCGGTTCAGGCCGTGCTGCGCGGCGTTGGCCGTGCGGACGTTGGCCATGGTGGCCACCCGCATGCCGACGTTGCCGGCGAGCACCGAGCAGAGCGCGCCGGCCACGAAGGCGATGGCGGTCTGCCACTGCATGGCATCGGTGGTGAAGCCCGCAATGAGGATGATGATAGCCAGGGCGAGCACGAAGACGACGAGGGTCCGGTACTCCCGGTTGAGGAAAGCCATGGCGCCGTCATGGATGGCGGCGGCAATCTCCTGCATACGCGGGGTTCCTGGATCCTGCCCCCGGATCTTGGCGGCGAGCAGCCCGGCCACGATGAGCGCGAGCACGCCGGCCGCCGGGGCAAGCCAGGCGAGACTTGCCATGTTCACTGGGATCCGATCTCCTTTCCAAAACACTAGCATAGACTGACCCAATGCTAGTTATCCAAGGGAGGGGATAATTCCTCCTAAGTCAAACGCGACTAACGGTGGAAAGCGATTGGGGAACGAATCCGCCCAAACGGACTGGTCCGAAAACAACAAGAGGAGGGTCGCAAACCCTCCCCAAGTGTCAGCCTGTCAGCCCGGGGGTGCGCCCATTGGGCCAGGGCAGGCCATCCGGTCAGTGGTGCAGCGTGGCCTGGGACGGCTCGCAGGCCGCGGCCGTGGCCTGGCTGCAGACGGGGCAGCCCTCGCACCGTACCGTCCGGTCGCCGAACACGCCGAGAATCGTCTCCAGGGCCTCGTCCCTCCCGGGGGGACGGTCGGCCAGGTGGACCGTGAGGGATCGGGGGGCGAGGGTGATCAGCGCGGAGATGAGCAGGTCCTCGTAGCTGACCTCGCTCTCCACCATCTCCACCACAAACTCCTCCAGGGCCTCGCTGCGGATGGCGCCGCCGTCGTCATCGAGCAGCCGGAAGGCGTGGCCGGGACCCAGCAGGACGTGCACATGCTCGATGCGGGGCTCCTGAATCTCCACGAAATGCCTCAGGAGTCGGATGAACTCCCGGTGCTCCCGCTCCATCAGAAACTCATCAACCGCCCGGTCCACGGCGTCTTCCAGCTCCTCGATGTAGTCGCGCAGCCGGAAGTTGACAAAGCCCTCGAGCACCAGCTCGTCGGCGGTGTCGAAGTAGTCCCGCAGCCGGTGCAGGATCAGGCTCTTGCGGTTGACCTTGTATCCGTTGGGGGAGTCACTGCCGCCGTTCAGGGTGCGTCCGGTGTAGTCTGCGATGAGATCCTGCTCGTCCCGCGAAAAGTAGGAGTACGAGCCGCGGATGATCTTCCGGATGAGATCGCTCTCCCACTTCTCCACGATCACGTCGGACAGGGCGCTGGCGACAGAGTGGCGCAGGAGGGCGTCGGCCTGGGAGGACCGGCCTGCGCCGTCCACCGCGCAGTCGAGGAAGGCGAAGCTCCCCCGGTGTGACTGGCCGATGCGCACCTGCAGGCCTTCTTCCCGGAGGAACCGGAACTCGTCGTCCAGGCGCTGGCGAATTTCGTCGATTCCTGCCGCAGTCCCTATCGTGATCGCTTGCACGGCCGTTTCACCCCTCTTTGCAAGAAATCGGCTCCGAGGGATCGCACGAAGCGTCTCGAAGCCGAGGGTATCTGCCGTAGTAGTATATGACCGGCCGCGAAAAAGCTATACAGCCTCGTGGAACCGACGCCAGACGACGACCGCCAGCGTGAAGAGGAACAGCTGGATCACCGCCGACACCGCGCACCACAGGCAGATCGCATGGATCACGAACAGCTCCAGGAAGGTCAGGTACGCCGAGAACAGAAGCCCCACCAGCGCCGTGCCGAACAGCCCCAGCACCACCCACTCGGCCGGCTGCGAGCCGCGCAGCCCCAGCACCGCCAGCGACAGGACCAGCAGGTACGCGCCGGCGCCCAGCGTGGGGATCGGGATGCCCAGGATCCAGGCGTAGGGGCTGTACTGCACCGTTTCACAGCCGCCGCTGCCCAGGCAGATCGCCACCCTGTCCGTGGTGTAGACCCAGGTCAGGTAAAGCGAGATGCCGAGGCCGACCAGGGCGAGGACGCCGATGGTCCGAAGCAGCCGCTGCAAGCTCACTCGCGCTTCAACTCCTCTCGCACCGCACTCAGGATATCGTCGAAAGAGTCCATCTCCACGGGTTCACCCTTTATGACGAACGTCGGCGTCCCGCGGATCCCGAGATCCTGCGCGGCCGCGATCTGATCGTTGACCCGGTCGATGTAGCCCTGCACCTTCTCCTCCGAGGCCAGGCACTGGCGGTACGCCGCCATGTCCAGCCCCAGTTCCTCCGCGTAGCGCGCCAGCAGCGCGTCCAGATCGTCGAGGGTCTGGACGGCGCGGATCCCTCGCGTCTGATCCTCCAGGATGCGGCCGTGCATTGCCCACCAGTAGCCCTGCTCGCCGGCGCACTGCACCGCGAAGATGGCCGGGCCGGTCGCCGGGAAGATCGGCAGGTAGTGAACCTCGTAGCGGATCTCGCCCGCCCTCGCCATGTCCGCCAACTGCGGACCCACGACCTTGTGGGCCGTGGCGCAGCCCGGTCAGGCGTAGTCCATGTACTCGACGACCGTCACCGGCGCGTCGGCCGGTCCGATGGCGTTGCCCACGGCGCCCAGGTCCGCGTCGCGGACCGCCTCGCCGGCCGGCGCCCGGCCGCTCCTGGCCGACCAGACGCTGGCGCCGATGAGGACCGCCACCAGGGCGACGGCCGCCGCCGAGACCGCCCAGACGGCAGAGGAGCGTCGCTTGCCGTGACCCTTCCTGCTCACTGTTGTCGCACATCCTTTGCCCCGTTGTTGCCCTCTCGGTTCTTCGACACGTCGCTCCAGCGGCCGGGATCTGCCCCGGAGACGGCCGATGGTCGCTGCCGCATCAGTGGGCCCGTAACCTCATATTTTCCCGCGTCCGCCGCTTCTCCTTCCCCTGTGGCGAAGAATCCCCCGCAACGGCGCGAAACGGGCGGGCCGACCGGCGAGCCCGCCCCAGCGCACAGGACTTACAAGACTTATGACGTGGTGCTAGCTCAAGTTTCGCGTGAATAACCCGGACTTCGTGCAATGGAAACCCATTG
>JAAROH010008241.1_pt1 | contig 11459 bp, 10 predicted proteins | sample 7248631 | NCBI WGS metagenome assembly JAAROH01 (sample SAMN09772309, study PRJNA484901) | compost metagenome | isolation source: Vermicomposting unit | place: India
ACAGATTATTATAGTAATAATAGACTAAAAAATGAGGTGTCTACATGACAAAAAAACAAAGGCGGTACGAGGAAGACTTTAAGCGTCAAACTGTTCGTTATATTTTGGAGGAAGCGAAATCCGTTGCACAAGTGGCTCGTGAGCTCAAAATTAACGAAAATACTCTTAACGGCTGGGTGAAAAAATATAAGCAAGAACTTGAAATATCTGAAACCCAAACTTTTCGATCCGAAGACCACGAAGTTCGTGAACTGAAGAAACGTATTCAAGATCTGGAGGAGGAAAACTCCATCTTAAAAAAGGCGATGCACTTCTTCGCGAAAGACCATCGGTAAAATATTCATTTATCCATGAACATCGCTTCGATTACCGATTGGAGAAGATGTGCGAAGTATTGAAAGTTTCTCGAAGCGGTTATTATAAATGTCGTGATCGTCCCAAAAGTGCTAAACAGAGAGCGTCGAGAAGATGTGTATATCGAATCCCGCCAACTGTATGGGAGTCCCCAGGTTACCAAAAAGCTTAATCATGAAGGAATTAAGGTTTCACAGAAGACGGTTTCCCGCATAATGAACGAAGAGGGAATGAAGTCTCGTACCGTGAAAAAGCATAAGGCTACCACTAACTCAAAACATAACCATCCGGTCCACGAAAATGTCTTAAACCAACATTTTACTGTTACGAAACCAAATGAAGTATGGGTAGCTGATATCACATACATTCCAACGGATGAAGGTTGGCTTTATCTAGCTAGTATGATGGATTTGTATTCAAGGAAAATAGTCGGCTGGCATATAGACTGTTCCATGAAAAAGGAGCTAGTGTTAAGTGCTTTAAAGCAAGCCTATCAGCGTCAACAACCACAGGGTTCTATCCTCCATCATTCTGATCGAGGGAGTCAATATGCTTCAAATGACTATCAAGCTAAGCTAATGGAATACGGAATGAAATGTAGCATGAGCTGCAAAGGAAATTGTTATGACAACGCTTGTATTGAATCATTTCATGGGATAATTAAAAAAAGAATTAATTTAACAGACTCGTTATAAAACAAAAAAGAGCATATTTGAGTATATAGAAATATTTTACAATAATAAACGTATTCACTCCGCAACAGAGTATTTTTTACCATCTGAATTCGAACGTATGTACGAAAAAAGAGAGCTTAATGAGCATATATTATAGTTAGACCCGAAAATTTACCTTTAAAAATAATTAGGACAACATCGTAATTATTTTTAAAAGGCCACCAAGCGATAGCGGTAGCTGCTAAAAAAATTTATAAATTTTTGTGTCTACTTTATTGACCTAATATCACTTCACCATTATATTTCTTTTATTAAATCATTTTTATTTAATTTTGGATTTGGTTGAACACCCAATTGTACTTTTTTCTTTTCAATAAAATTATTAAAATCCTCTTCACTTTTTGCACCACTTTCAATTAAGTTGTAAATGCAACGAACGATAAGCGTTTGTAAACCTAATAATTTTTTTCTGAATTTCATATTGATTATTAAATATATCTTTACCGTTATGAACAATTTCTGTTCTATATATTTCAGAAAACTCCTTCATCATTTTTATAATCGGGGAAACGGATATAAGTTAAGTTCGGAACATCAATGAGCCAGCCGATGTTTTTTGTGAAAGTGATGTCGGAGCGGGGGTGCATGGAATATCAAAATAAACGAGAGAATATTTTTATGGTTCTCGTCAGATTAGGCAGTGCTTATTTCATAAGGTCAACTGCTTCGAAATAGTTGAATTTATTTGAGCTTCTTCAAATTTCAAAAGCAATCTCATTCTCTGGTCAATCTCAATTCTTTTTTGGCTTCTTTGTCGACTACAATTTTCTCATGGATATATCCGAATTTGCCTTTTGAAGTTCCGCAAACAGGACAATTTTGAAGTGAAAGAGGTAATTCCAAGCCACAGCTATTCAGCAGATCTTCATTGGATAAAATGTCCACTGCGGTTCCATCTGCAGCTATTTCTCCTTTTTTTATCACAATAATCCTTTTACAGGTTTCAAGTACCATGTCCAAATCGTGGCTGGTAATTATTTTTGTATGTTCAAAGCTTTTTAACAAATCAATTACTCTCCGTCTTGATTTTGGATCCAGGCCAGAAGTTGGCTCATCCATGATCAATACATCAGGTTGCATGGATAAAACGGATGCAATTGCGGCAGAGCGCTTTTCTCCTCCTGATAGTTTATAGGGGGCTCGGTCTCTCAAATGAGGTATTCCAACCTTCTCCAGTGCCTGCATCACCCGTCTCTCCACGTCTTCCTCTTCCAGCTTATAATTTCGTGGTCCAAAGGCAACGTCTTCATAAACAGTAGTCATGAACAATTGGTCGTCAGGGTCCTGAAAAACCATTCCCAATCTTTGGCGAATCATCGGTAATGTCTTTTTGGTTACACGCACATCTCCTACCAGCACTTCTCCGCCATCCGGAAAATAAACTCCCATCAACAGCATTAGCAGCGTAGACTTCCCAGCACCATTTGCACCAATGATTCCGACTGATTCACCATGATAAATGGAAAAAGACATATTTTTAATTGCTTTATGTCCATCCGGATACGAAAAATGCAGATTCCTCACTTCAATTTTATGATGACTCATCCTATCAAATCACTCCTGTAAACAATGACCCTATCAATACAGGTATGTTGTAAATTCTTGCAATAATAAAAAATAGACTCCATCCGGCAAAATAGGCAAGATCTTTAAAGCTTAGTTTTGCAATATCTCCTGTATAATACTCTCCTGTAAAGCCTCTTAAATTCATTGCTTGATATACCCGCTCTGCTCTTTCAAAAGTCCTGAGCAATATTTGTCCGGCAAAAGAGCCCCAAGCGCTCCACTTTAATCCCTTTTGTCCTGGCTCCCTAAGTGAATACGCCCTTATCATCCTAGAAACCTCTTCGATCAGCACCGATATATATCGATATGTTAATAGAAGCTGTAAGACAAAAATCTTAGGTATTTTGAGCATCCGCAAAGCTGCAGCAAACCGATCCATCCCTGTGGTTGCAATGAGTAAAATGCTGGCTGTCACTGTTAAACTGCATTTTATTAAAATTGATAAAAAAGTAACCCAACCTTTTGAAATGGCAATTCCACCAAACAGCACTTTAGATTGATCAAACAATGGATTTAATATTCCAATTCCGATAATGAAAGGTTCAATAAGCAATATCATTTTTAAAATTGGTGCAACTGGTAGCTCTGCAAAAGCAAAAATTAGTATAGGATAAATAATAAAAGGCAAAAGACCAATTATTTCATACCTTTCAAATGATACAACCACAGTCAAATAGACGACTGTGGTTAACAGCTTTATTAGTGGATGAATTCTGTGTATAAAGGTCTCTTTTCGCGCCAGATCATCCAGAAGCCTCATATTAGACAGCGAATTTATCATGTTCGACATTTACATCCATTCCTATTATATATTTTAATAAACTAAAGGGAGGGCCCCACCATAAAATAATCAAGCGGTCGTTTTTATTTTTTTCCTTTTAATCAACATGATGACCCACCCTGTAAATACGGCTAATGCAAGAGTCAATGCTCCTCCTACTATACCTGAAACGCTTGTCCCAGCATTAACAGCAGGCCACGCATTTTCAGCTTGTCCAGCTGTTTTTTCATTTTCACTTGCTTTAAAATCATAATCAGGCAATAATGCTGTTTTGCTTTGAATTTCAGAGAGTGTTTCATGAATGCCGTCTGGAGCTTCCAATTCTTCTGTACCTGCTGTTTTTTCGATAGACCATTCCAGTCCGTCAGGATTAGCGGATGCAAACCAAGAAAACAAACCGCCAACCACAACTACAGCGATTGAAAGGGCTGTCAATACTTTCTTCATAGAAATATTGCCAAAGGCTTCCTCGTTCACTGCTTTTTCCAAAATGTCAGGTCTAGCTCTCCATACGAAGGTAATGATTGCTGCGGTTACCAGCCCTTCAACTATCCCGATCGCAAGGTGTATCGGCTGCATTAACAATACGAATTTCACAAAGGGCAATTCGGTTTTTCCCGATAAAAGAGTCTCAAGGACAACGCTAAAAGCACCCAATTGGAGAGCAACCAGTGCTGAAGCCATCGAACCAGCAAAAATCCTTTTGGAAGTAACCCCTTTACGTGTAATCCACTTATATATGAATGGATACGCTATAAAGCACGTATAAAAACCAAGGTTAAATACGTTGCAGCCATAAGCAAGCAATCCGCCGTCACCAAAGAACAATGCCTGTATCAACAAAATCGAAGCCATCGTTAAAAATCCCGCATAAGGACCTAATAATATTGCCAGCAGCATTCCTCCTCCGAGGTGTCCGCTTGAACCAGTGCCTGGTATTGAAAAATTAATCATTTGTGCTGCAAAAACAAATGCTCCCATCACTCCCATTAAAGGAATTTTCTTTTCATCCAGCTCATTCTGGAGTTTTTTGATTGAATAAGCTGCAACTCCAGCAGTAGTTGCCAGCATGGTTCCACCAACAGCTGGTGAAATCAAGGCATCAGCCATGTGCATCATGTTCACCCCTTTGCAACATTATTTTTACAATTTTTAAAATAATTTGTAAGTCGAGCGTATCACGGTTTGACAAGAATGGTCAAGAGAATGTTAAGTTACACGACTTTCAATGGTCAGAAATGTTCAGCTTTGTTGAACGCGATTTGTTTTTGTCCAGCAATTACAATCTTTTGCTATCCAGCCATTTCTCACTATCCGGTTTCTGGATTTGAAACGGGGGAGGAGATGGATTTTTACTGGTACTCATGTTGTTTTCGGCTCATCGTTAAGGGTCAACTAGTATCGCAGATTTTTTGTGCCGGGTCATAGATGTCGAAAATTACATCTTTATGATCGCTGTTGCGCACAGCCGGAAATTCCGTCAATGTTTTGCGAAGTTTTTTTCTTATCGGCGATTAATGAATCTATCATATAAACGGGCAGTTTTTTTTAAAATTGGATTTGTCCGCATTTAACTGGTTCACAAACATATCGATTTATTTACAACGTTTGGCAGCCAGATATGTTGATTTTTAAAGAAAAAATTTTTAACAAAATAATTGTAAAACGATTTCATTTTGTTTTATAATTTTACTAAACCGGTTTATGAAAACGCTTATAAATACTAAATCGATTTAGTAATGAAAGAGGGATCCCTTTGAAAAAAGTTACGATGGCTGACGTCGCAAAGTTGGCGGATGTCTCGAAAAGCACAGTGTCGCAATATTTAAATAAACGCTATGAATATATGAGCGAGGAAACGAGAAAACGAATTGCCATGGCGATTAAGGAATTGGGATATCAACCGAATTTTATCGCCCGCAGCTTAAAACAGAAAACAACGATGACAATCGGAGTAGTCGTCTTCAACATTATGCATATGCTTACGACGCAAGTGCTGCATGCGATTGAGGAAGAGTGCCAAGAGCGGGGTTTCCATGTTATCGTCTCTAACTCCGATGATGATCCGGAGAAAGAAAAGAAATATATTGAGATGCTGCGGGCAAAACAAGTCGATGGTTTGATTATTTTTCCAACAGGAAAAAACGCTGATATATATCAAAAATTACTTGAAGAACGGTTTCCGCTTGTGTTTGTCGATCGGATGGTTCCGGAGGTCAAAGCGGACGCAGTTCTGCTTGATAATCAAAAGGCTGCTGAATTGGCGGTCGAATATTTTGCTGAGCGTGGTTACGAACACATCGGAATTGTCACTCCGCCGCTTGTTTCCCATATCGTTCCGAGGATGGAGCGCATTGAAGGATTTCGGCAAGCGTTAGTAAAAAAGGGACTTCCAGTTGTTGACGATTATTTTATCACAACGGAGATCCCGCATATTCAAAAAGAATTGACAAGGTTGTATGAATCCGGCCGCTTGCCGGAAGCATTGTTTGCGATCAATGATTTAACATTGATGGAAGTTTTGTATTTTATTAAAGGAAATCATATTAATACTCCTGACGAATTGGCGATCATCAGCATTGACGATGTGCCGTTTGCCCATGTTTATACGCCGACGTTGACGACGATCTCGCAGCCGACGTTTGCCATGGGGAAAAAAGCGGCAGAACGGCTTTTTTTGCAAATCGAAAAAAAAAGCGAGCATCAACCGCAAGTTTTTCGTTTTTCGCCTACGTTTATCGAACGAGGATCGGTAAAAGAAAAAACATCATAGAAAGAGGGAGCAGACATGGAAGCAAAACAACCAGTTGTAATTGGTGTCGATATCGGAACGACGAGCACAAAAGCGGTGGCGTTTGGCGAACAGGGGCGGACGCTAGCCTCCCACGCAATTGATTATCCAATAATACAGCAGCATCCAGGCTGGGCGGAGCAGGAGCCGGAGGAGATTTTCGCAGCTGTTGTGAAAACTGTAAACGCTGTTATTTCTAAGTTAAAAATTCCTTCTAGCCAAGTGAAGGCGATCGGATTCAGCGCGGCGATGCATTCATTAATGGCGCTTGATGTATCAGGACGCCCGCTTACCCGCTGCATTATTTGGGCCGATAACCGCAGTGTCGAACAAGCGGAGCGGCTTTTGGATGAATTAAGCGGCATAAGCATTTACAAACGGACTGGAACCCCGATTCATCCGATGTCCCCGCTTCCGAAATTGCTTTGGCTGAAAGAGGAACAGCCTGATTTATTCCGTCAGACGCACAAATTTGTATCGATGAAAGAATATGTGCTGTATCAATTATATGGCCAATATGTTGTCGACTATTCGATCGCTTCAGCAACGGGTCTGTTCCGCTTAGATACGCTTGATTGGGATGAGGATGTTCTTAAACTTCTCGGAATGACAAGAGCGCAGTTATCGAGCTTGGTGCCAACGACGCACATATTGCAGGGGATGAGGAAAGAATGGGCTGAGCAAATGGGCTTGGATCCGAACGTCCCTGTCGTTGTCGGAGCTAGTGACGGGGTGCTCGCTAATGTCGGCGTCGGAGCGATTTTGCCCGGGGAGGCGGCGATTACGATTGGAACAAGCGGCGCGGTGCGGACGATTTCCCCAATTCAAAAAACAGATGAAAAAGGGCGGACGTTTTGTTATGCGCTTACACCAAATCATTGGGTCGTTGGCGGGCCGACGAACAATGGCGGTATTTTGCTGCGTTGGCTTCGTGACGAATTTGGCAGCCCAGAGCGCGAAGTGGCGAAAAGGCTCGGCATTGATCCATATGAACTGCTGACAAAGTACGCTGAAAGAGTTCCAGCAGGTTCAGAAGGATTGCTGTTTCTTCCGTTTTTGTCTGGCGAACGTGCACCGTACTGGAACGCGAACGCAAGAGGGACTTTTTTCGGCATCAGCCTCCGTCATAAGCGGGAGCATTTTATTCGCGCGGTGATGGAAGGGGTATGTATGAGCGTCTTTTCTGTCGCTCTGGCGATTCGCGATGTCACAGGGCCGCTGTCGGAAATCCGCGTATCTGGCGGTTTTGCGAAATCTCCGTTTTGGCGGCAAATGCTTGCCGATATGATGGGAAAAGAGCTGTTAGTACCGGAAACGCACGAGGCGTCTGCGTTAGGCGCTGCAGCATTGGCATTGTATGCGCTTGGCGATATTCCATCGCTTGATACGGTGAAAACGTGGATTCATATTTTATCACGCCATGTGCCAAATGAAGAAAATACGCTTATTTATTCCGAACTATTTGATATATATACACGATTATATGATCGCATAAAGGATGAGTTTGATGTGATTGCTTCTTTCCAGCGTAGAAATGGATAGCTACTAAATCGGTTTAGTTCACATCAAACAGAAAATAGGAGGAATGGAAATGGGAATCGCGATTGTTATTGCTGCGATTGTTGTGTTATTGCTGCTCATCACGGTTGCGAAAATGCATCCGTTTGTCGCTTTGATTTTGACATCTGTTGGAGTAGGGCTGGCAATGGGGATGCCGCTGATCGCACCGTCGCCGGAAACGCCGGGAATTATTGATTCGATTAAAGCAGGTCTTGGCAATACGCTTGGCTTTTTGGCGATCGTATTGGCGCTTGGAACGATGCTTGGAAAGATGATGGCGGAGTCCGGAGGCGCTGAACGCATTGCGAAAACATTGATTGACCGTTTTGGCCAAAAACGCGTCCATTGGGCAATGATGGTCGTCGCATTTTTAGTGGGGATCCCAGTATTTTTCCAAGTAGGATTCGTGCTATTAATTCCGCTTGTGTTTACCATTGCAATGGAAACAGGAATTTCACTTGTGACAATTGGTATTCCGCTAGTTGCCGGATTATCTGTCGTGCATGGACTTGTTCCGCCGCATCCGGCTGCGATGGCTGCCGTCGGCATTTTTAAAGCCGATGTCGGGACAACAATTCTTTATTCGCTTATTGTCGGGCTGCCGACAGCCATTATCGCCGGCCCGTTGTTTGGAAAATGGATCGGGTCGCGCATGTATAAACAAGTGCCTGGTGAAATCGCCGAGCAGCTTGTACAGCATAAAGAAAAGAAAGACCTCCCTGGCTTTGGCAACACGTTATTTACGATTCTGCTTCCGGTTATTTTAATGCTGGTTGCTTCCATAGCTAATGTTACGCTGGATCAAGCGTCGGAAGCATCGAAAGTGTTGCGCTTTATCGGGGATCCGATCATCGCGCTTTTGATCGCGACGATTTATTCGTTCTTTAGCCTTGGCTACGCTCGAGGATTCAATCGCGATAAAGTATTAAAATTTGCCAATGACTGCCTTGGTCCTGTCGCAAATATTTTGCTTGTCATCGGAGCTGGCGGGGCGTTCAATAAGGTGTTGCTTGATTCTGGCATTGGCGACCAAATCGCAGACTGGGCTACACATTCGCAAATGTCTCCGCTGCTGTTAGGTTGGGGAATTGCCGCGCTCATTCGGATTGCGACAGGTTCTGCGACGGTATCGATGATGACAGCGGCAGGCATTGTTGCCCCAATTGCCGCCAGCATTCCTGGCACGAACGCTGAATTGCTTGTATTAGCGACAGGAGCGGGATCACTCATTTTATCGCACGTCAACGACTCCGGCTTCTGGATGATCAAAGAGTATTTCGGCATGACCGTCAAAGAAACGTTGATGACATGGACCGCAATGGAGACAATTATTTCTGTCGTCGCTTTTGCGCTGATTGCGTTGCTGGATTTATTAGTGTAAGATATAAAAAATGTCAGGCGCTTTCGCAAAACCCTGTCAAGTGGGCATTTCCGACTGAGATCGAATAACAATGCTGTAATAGTCACTTGCACATAACTCTGTCAAGCAGATATTAAAAAAAGAGTATATGAAGCTGCGGCCTTTTCTCGATACTCAACCGGGGAAAGGCCGTTATTTTTTTCTTGGAAACGACTGTAATGGTAAAAAATGAATATATTCTTCAATCGAATTACAAGCCTTAAAGAATCACACATTTATTTTTTTTGATCATCAAACTAACCCAGCAGGAAATTGCGTAAGGACTTCTAAAAGCGTGAGACTAATCGCTCGCTGAATCGTATAAAAAAGGAGATGCCGTCAAAACTATGTGTTTTTTGTTCATCTAAATGTAAAAAGCAGGTGAATATGCGAAATTAGAAGAACGGAACATTCGTTAAAAATTCGTCCAACGACATAAAATTTAGAAGTTGTATTTGATAGAGCATTTTTATTTAGGTTCAAAAAAGAAAAATCCTTGGGCTATTGTTTATTGCTATTATATTTTTCGAATAAATTCGTCCACAGAATAATAGAACACTGCACGAATAACTGCATAAATCAGTAATTCAGGAGGAGACTATAATGCAAATATAGATATAGAAAGACAGTATACAATTGCTTTGACTAATAGTCGATTTTCTTTTTTCATAATACTTTTACTTAAAATTTCAGAGAGGATTGATGCGGATACCCCATATAACAAAACAATGAAAGATACATAGAAGCCAGCAGATAAAAATATAGGAAATATTTACATCCTGAATCTAGAGATTAGTCAGATCGTTATCAGTACTGATACCAACCAATATGTTGTGAGATTTCTAAATAAAAATGCTTTCATTCATACTACACGACCTTTTTCATGTTTATCCATCGATTTTAATACAATGTAAATTAGCAGTAAATGACAGTTTCATAGAGATTTTATGTTAAGCAGCGATGGATAAATGAATGCAGAGTTGAAAAATATTAAAATATATAGTCCTGTTTGTTTGGACAACTCTTTTTGTATGTATACGATATGATTATGCCGAAAAATTTTTTATACATCTTGATAGGAATACCTGTTTTATTAGTAAGTTCATTTTTTCTTTTGAAAATTTTTAATGAGAATCGAGCAAACGATTGAGTTTTAAATATCGACATTTGAAATTCAAAGGATAAGAATGTAATTTAATTACGGTTCTATGTCAATTGTTTTGGCGATCATTATTGGACGAAAAGAAGCCGGACGTAAAACTCCTGCCTTCTTGACCACAAGGCGACTACAAAAATTTAATGACATTCGATCTATTAAGGACGATACAAAGTGGCTACGGCTAACGATCACAAGCGCAATTATTGTGTCAGTGATCGGAGGAGTCGTAGCTATTATTTTTGCTGCATTGAAGTAAGTGTTCAGTGACGGAAAAAATCGTGCGGTAGACGAGTAACTCATTTGTTGAATTGCTATGCTTCTGCTGTTTCTCTTGCCCTAGGTCTTGAATACACTAATGTTGGAGCAATGACAATTAGAAAGGAGATGTTCAAATGGAAGCTATTCTATCAATTGAGTTCACTGCATATGTGGCATTAGCCGTTTTGCTGTACGCAATCCGTCAAGCAACCAATCTTTCGAATCGCTACATTCCGATTGTCGCAGTTGTACTTGGCGTTGCTTTCTCTATTTTTGAAGCCAGCGCTTTCTCATTTGAGGTTTTAGTAAACGGATTAAAATATGCCTTGTATGGGATCGGATCCGTCGCTGCAATCAAATATGCTCTTGAAAAGACAACGGAGAAATAATGGCAGACAAATCCGGGGCGATAGCTGGTTGGAAAAGTATAAAGTGTTTCCTTTCTTGACAGCAGCATAAGCGTACTTGAATCAGCTCGAGGAACAAGCGGTTTGGCCGGAAATGGTAACAACCAGATGGTTCGTTTTTCGGGCAACACCATCACAATGCATGAAGGGTTGTTGTCAATGTGAAGTTAAAAAGTACGAAATCTGGGCAGGAAGCGTCGAACATCTAGACGCTTTTTTGTTGATAATAAACGTTGCAAAGCTGAACTTGGTGAAAAAGATTATGTTTAAACCGTAAAGAAGTTAACGCTGCCGGCTATTAGCAAGTATGAAAATCGTTTTTATCTTAACTAAGAGGAATTGAAACAAGAAGATGATGAATAATGGATCCACTCAAACAGCGTTTTTATCTTAACTGAGCATTTTGCATATTTTTTGACCCAAGAGCCATAAGGATTTCAAAGACATAAA
>JAAROH010008242.1_pt1 | contig 11458 bp, 14 predicted proteins | sample 7248631 | NCBI WGS metagenome assembly JAAROH01 (sample SAMN09772309, study PRJNA484901) | compost metagenome | isolation source: Vermicomposting unit | place: India
GTCTCTTTTCTATTCAATTGTAAATTTGTGTAAGTGTTTTTGGGCAACTACAGTATTAAATTTATTTAATGTTCCCGCGCGCAGACTTTCAATTTAGCTATAGCTAGTGATTAGCGTTGTCTACGGCGCGGGAAATATCATTATCCCAAATGATGCTTATGCATCCACAACACGCCCGATTTAATTACATTCGGTACTTTTCCAAGTAGCACATTCCCATTTACAAGGCCGAATCCTGTTTTCTTTCCAAGATACCCCAACACGCCCTTTAGTTTAATTGGCTCTGGAAGATACTCACGACCTTCCCATACAGAAATGAAATATTGTCCGAGTTGCTTACCTTGAATATGCGCAAGTTGGGCGCTCGGAGCAAATTCCGAGCTCGCACAATCCCCGATAACAAATATGTCATTATAATACGGAAGTTCATAGTTTTCTTTCACGACAATACGAGTTAAACGATCGGCGTTACTATAAGCCAGAAGCGGACTTGCAACCGGATTCGGTTTAATACCTGCAGCCCATACGCACATATCGTATTCCATCCATTCCTGTACAGGCCCATAATATATGGCCCTTTCATCAATCATCGTCACGCTTACATTCGTCATTACTTCTATAGAATTATCTTCCAAATGTTGGCGCACATACTTTCGGATGCGGTCTGGTAACGTCGACAATACTTCATTCGAACGCTCCATCAATATAATTTTCAAATCGGGATGTTGTTCGCGCAAATCGCTGGCAAACTCGATCCCGGAAAGCCCTCCGCCAATAATTGCTACACAGCTTCCTGGAGGTAACTGGTCAATTTTTTTTCTCGTCCGCATCGCCTGGCCAAAAGTTTGAATGCTTTCTGTATATTTTTCCGCCCAAGGTACGTTGAAATAGTTGTCTACGCATCCAAGCGCAACGATTAACTGGTCAAAGGCCACTTCGTTGTTTTTGCATATTACTTTATGATAGGCAACTTGAATTTCCTCGACTTCATCAAGAATATAATCGACTTGGCTATGTATAGGAAAAGCTGCTTTGACTTTGTTTTCGTTCAACGATCCACTGGCCAGCGCGTAATATTCTGGCTTAATAGTATGACAAGGCAATCTGTCGATAACTGAAATGCACACATCAGATGGTATATGTGGCAATATAGTGTTGATAAAGGCCATACCTCCGTAACCGGCACCTAGTACAACAATGTGCTTGTTCATGACGCTTGCTTTTCCCCCTTCTTTCTGCCTTTGTCGATTGTTTCCGTCATTCATTTTTCTTCTTTTTTATCATACTTTTTTTTATCATACTTTCTCGTCCTTCTCTTCACAACTTTTCTATTGATTTGTCTGCTTCGTCGCCTTCTCCCATAGTAGGAGGTTCATAAGAATAAAGAAAAAATAATCCCACCTTCAAGAACAAGAATAAGAAAGTATTCCTTTGCATGAAGGTGGGATTATTACATCAACACACTGTTCTAGAATAAACGCTTTGCCCCATAATATTGGTAATTTTTAAAGTACCAGTCTAAGGTATCAATGCGCACACTTTTTGATGCGGCATGCGCCATTTTGTTGTCTCCTATGTATATGCCCACGTGAGTAATATAGCCTTTTTTCTCCGAATCAAAGAACAGCAAATCACCTGGTTTTAATTCATCTTCTACAGCTTGACCGACTTCAAACTGCTCCTCAGAAGTGCGAGGCAAATCGACACCCATGGATTTAAATACATATGCCGTAAAACCACTGCAATCAAATCCTTCTGGCGTGGTTCCGCCCCATTTGTACGGAATACCAAGGAGCTGATTAATAAGTGCATTCATCTGGCTTGGTTCGTATGTTCTTGATTCAGAACGCGAAGTTTTTTCTTCCCTTTCCTGGTTCAGAGCCAATGTTGGCGTTTGCCGAGCTACTTTTGCAGTGTTTGACGATTGTTGCCCGCGCGTAGCTACCACCGAGCTTCGTTTGGTGGAATTTGCCGCCACATAATCGGTCAAAATACCGCTCGTTTCATTTCTGGAGGATAATGAACCTTTGCCATTTCCAGTTGTTTGTTTTTCTGTCCCTGGAATTGTTAGAACTTGTCCGACCTTAATGATATCGCTTGTCAATTTGTTTACCTTCTTTAATTCCTCTATCGAAACACCAAACCGTTTGCTTACTTTGTACAAAGTATCATCCTTGCCAACGGTATAAGAGGCAGCCGATACAGGCGTGACAATAGCCATGGACAAAAAAGTTGCCAACGCTAATCTTCTCATTGCTTTCACCATCCCCATGTTTATCTATTTTTCTATTATCTGTTTCTTTATTTTTCTATTTCTCTGTTATTTTTCACGTTACAAAAGCGACAAATTACGGGCGAATAGTAAAAAGTATGTACCGATTATATTCTTATTCTAGCTTTATTCACGAAGAATGGGTATTGTTTTTTTAAGAAAAATATGCATTAAGTACAAAATACCTATCGAAACCGTTTTGCGAATGAATAGAAATAATCTCTAAAATCTATTAAATGAAAAAGAATGTATTGCCCTTTTCATAAAACTGACTATATTTTTTGCAGTCGAACACTATCCCTTTCTGTTATCCTTTTTTAATTTTCTACTTCACTCCAACGATACTCACCTCTCATAACTAAGCTTAAAATCATGTTAACATAAAAATTACGTTCTCAACCTCAAAAACAAAAACCACCCGCTTTTCATATGATTCGTTTAAAAAGCGGGTGGTTGTATATGTATTTTGTGTCTGTATTTTTCTATCCAATTTGGTTCATTATAATGATACCAGACTGGTAAAAGTTCCGTTACATACTTTTTCATCTTCCCGTATTCTCGCCGTTTTTTCCGACTTGCTGAGCGGCTATATGCTCACGGAAGCGACGATGGACGGTGGCTCGCGACGCTTCGTATCCCAATCCGCGAAGCGTGAGGGCAATCTCTTCGAATGTAAGTTTTTTGCGGCGCAACTTAATGATTTCGTCAATCGGAAGTTCATTCCGTTTGCGCCCGCCTTGGTCAGTGTTTTTTAAATTTTTCTCTGGACGGTATCCTTTTGCAATAGCACGTTGCATGCCACGTGAAATTTTATGGTTGGTTAGTCTGCGCTGATATTCTTCCACAATCGCGAGAATTTCCAACACCATGCCCTCCATTTCACTTACCTGTAATTCTCCCTGATTATCAATCGAGAACACTTTGCCACCCAGTTTGCGGATTTGGTGAAGGGCGGCAATTTTACTGTTGCCGCGTCCCAGCCGTGATTCATCCTGAATGACAATCGCTTCGATCTCACCGTTTGATAACGCTTCAAGCAGCGTCAGAAGTCCGGACCGTTCCATGTCAAAACCGCTTTCTTGTTCAGAAATTTCATGGACAATTGTCCAACCTTTTTGTGATGAATATCGCCTCAGCTCTTCCATCTGACGAGCGAGGCTCGTTTCCTGCTCTTTGCGCTCTGTACTTACTCTTGCGTATAATCCTACTCTCATTTTTTCACCTACGCTCTTTTCTTTATGTAAGGGCAAAAAATCCCTCCAACATATGCGGAGGGACTGTATCAGTGTTTATATTTTCTTGGCAAGGGCCCTATTTCCCTTCCGTTTTCATCCACTAAACGAATCAATTCGAGATTTGCTTTAAGCGAACGGCGAACTGCCTGAATATATTCATTACGTAGCGCTTTTTGTTCCGCTTTCTCTTTCTCCGTAAGCCCCGTACTTTTCGATTTAGCGGCAAGTTCATTAATCCGTCTAATTTTCTCTTCGGTTACCATGCCAGTCATATCCCCCTCTCTATAATAAGTATAACTTGAGGTTGTGAATAAAGGAGACCGGAAGTGTCCATTCATTATAGCATGGTTTCCTCGAATGTCAACTGCCCTTATTTTACTAGACCTTATCAAAGTAAAGATACTCTGCATTCTCTTTAACACTTACACGGGGTTTCCCTTGTTGATTTTTGCTTCATCGTCCTTGCAACCTATGATCACCACAAACGTTTTCGTTATTTAAATATTTAATCAGAATTTAATAAATATTTTATCGAAAGGGATGACTTATTATGAAGCTGTATTTCATCAACAGCATTAGAACTAATAATTTTAATGATGAGCAAATGATGGAGAAAATCAAAACTATGTGGGGAGAAGCCTCTCGCAAACTGAAAAACCATCAAAATAGTGTATATGGAGTTTATTATGATTACGAAAGTGACTATAAAGGAGATTATTCATTAAGCGTTGCAATTGAAGATAATAATGGGAAATCTTTTATTGAAATACCGAATAACGAGAAATATGAAGTCTTTAAAGTAGATACCACTGACGAACAAGGTATCATTATTAGTTATTAATCAACAATATTAGTTAACATAGCCGAAAATAAAAATCCCCGCCATCCATAAGGACAGCGGGGTATTTTTTACCACATAATATCAAGAAAAATCTTACTATTAATAGTATGTTAATATAATAGTTATATTTATTTACATTTATGTATATTTTTAGACGAAATTCTCCTTAATTCACTCTCTTATTGTCATTTTACACAGAATTTTGATGAAATTTTTTTATATAAATAGGAAGAAAAATACATTAATATATTGTTAGGAATTTCTATAAGTTTCAAAAAATTAAAGAGGTAATGAATCAATGAAGAAAAAAGTTTTAGCTACATTATCTGCTCTTTCTCTATCCATTTCCTTAACACCAGCCGCTTTCGCTTCTGAACAATCGATTTCACCTGTTACAGAACATACAGTAGTATCGGATTCCAAAATAGCATCAGATACTTTTTATGAAAGATTAAGGGTTGGTAGCACTTCTCGCGAGATTTACGGTTATAGTTTCGTACCTGAATACGGTTGGCCGGATGTTATTGATATCCGTCTTTATGAGGATAAAAATGGACTTACTTTCGCAAGGGTAAAAGGCGTGGCGCCGGGTGAAGCGCTTGTTACTGTTGATATAGGAAATGGTGAAAAAAGATATTACTATTTCACCGTTAAAAAGAATTAAGGGTTAGGTCTATATATACACATGTATATAAAGATTAGAAAGAAACAACCTCAAAATAAATAGGCTGTTTCTTTTTAGGTAGGCTAAAAACATAGGAAGGGTTTCTTTTGCAGTGATAAATGTGAGATTTCAATTCCTTATAGGTAAGCTACAAACCATTTTACATGAAAACACACATAAGGAATATAAAGGAAAATATTTTTGTGAATTAATGCGCATCCGATAATATTCCTTATGCAAAAAAAGCAGTTCCTTTAGAAGACTTAGAACTGCTTTTTTAGTGTATCGTATCTATATTTACTGTAGGGGATTAAACCTTAAACTTGGTCACTTCATTTTGTAATTCCTGGGCAAGCTTACTTAGAGAATCCGCAGAAGCTGTAATTTCCTCCATTGATGCCAGCTGCTCTTCAGAGGCTGCGGCAACTGCCTGTGTGTTCATTGATATATCTTTCGAAATACGTGTAATCTGGTCTATAGAGGCTGTCAACTGTTCTGCACTTGCGGATATTTCTTCTGTTGCTGCTGATACTTCTTGTACCTGATTAGTAACCTGCTGAATGGAATCCAAAATGTGACGGAAAGCCTCTCCTGCCTGATGTACGATTGCAGATCCAGACTTGACTTCTTCTGTTCCTTTTTCCATTACACTTACAGCATGTCTCGTGTTTTCTTGTATGTTCTGAATTAAGACTGCAATTTGTTCGGAAGATTGTTTGGATTGTTCTGCAAGTTTTCTTACTTCATCTGCAACAACAGCAAATCCTTTTCCGTTTTCACCTGCCCGTGCAGCTTCAATTGCAGCATTAAGCGCCAGGAGATTTGTTTGATTTGCAATGTCACTAATAACCTCAATAATTTTTCCAATCTGCTTTGAGTTTTCTCCTAAATCTTTAATTACAGCAGCAGCTTCCTGCACGGAAAGATTTATGCTTTCCATTTGTTGTATCGTTTTAACTATGATCTGATTTCCTTGTTCAGCCTCGTGTAGCACCTCTGTGGATGATTCTGAAACTGTGGAAGCTGATTCAGCAATACGTTGCAATCCAGCTGCACTTTCTTCCATCGCCTTTCTATTTTCTTCCATACTTTTCATCTGGACATCTGTGGCGCTAGAAATATCTTGAATAGACGTAGCTACTTGATTGGCTGCCTCAGCAGACTGTTCAGAACCTGCATACAATTCCTCGGAAGAAGTAGCTACCTGTTCGGAACTTATACTCACTTTACGAATTAACTCCCGCAAATTTTGCTTCATGTGATTAAACGAACGTGCCATTTCCCCAATTTCGTCTCTGTTTTTTATATGAATATCAGAGATGGAAAGATCGCCTTCTGCAATTTGTTTCGCTGCTTCTGCTACTGCTATAACGGGTTTAGATATAATGCGGCTGATATAAAAAGCAATAAGCATTCCGATTACTAACGTAACAATCGAAATCATGAATACAACGCTTTTAACATTTGAGACTTTAGCAGACGTTTCCTGGCTCCCTTTATGTAATGAATCCTGCTGGTATTTTTCTAACTGTTGCGCTTTTGCAGCCAATTTCACTCCTATAGGCGTTCCCTTTTCCTTCATAAGCGCAATGTAGCCTTCTACATTACCTTGTTTTTTGTACGCAGCTATTTGCTTAGCTACTTCTTCGTACTCAATATGAAGCTGATTTAACTGTTGCAAAAGGGTTTGAGCTTCTTTCGACTTTGTAATCTTCTGCATTTGGTTTAATAGTTCCAAGAATTTACCTTTGCTTTCCTCATAACTTTTGAAATCCGAATCATCACCCGAAATTAAATATCCCCAAACCGCTTTAGCTTCTTGTGCTGACAAATACTTCAGCTCTTTAGTAATATTAAGTTTTTTGACTCGGTCATCAATTAAGTTAGAGTATGTATTGTTTACGGATGAAATTTGGTAACTGCCAATTGCCGCTATCATCGCTAAAAGCAAAAGAACAGCAAAAAACCCAGAAAACAATTTCTTGCTTATACTCATTTCTTCCTCTCCTCCATGAATGAATATGTATCTATTTTACACTCTTTCAATAAATAATAGTACCTATTTTAAGTAGTCGTAAATACCTTGTTTAATGAATTTGAGTACATGAAATTCATACAAATTCTTGCCTGTTTGATAATGCCATTTATATTCATAGTGTCTGATACTGTCCACTATGGTAAACTCATTAAACACAAAAAGCCGGAATTCGGCCAAATTCATCCGTTTAATGAAGACTCGTTCTCGTCAGCACGACTTTAACACTATGTCTCTTTGTCTATATGTTCCATGAGTTTCTGCTCGCGTTCCCGTGCTTCTTTCTTAGTGGACAATAATAACCAAACAAAAAGGGCCGCGAACGGCCCCTGTTGAAACAAAATCTTCAGTAAGCTTTCTTCCATCCTTATATTCCTCCTCACCCCCTGTTGGGGAAAATAAAAAGCCGCTAAAGCGACTGTGTTCAGGTATATTCCCTCATTATTTGTGTCCAAGCTTGTTTATTAGGAGGGATTACCGTGAAAAAATTTTTATTTTCATTATTGTTAATGATTTTGTTCTTTTCTTTAGCTATTGCATTTTTGCTAACGAAAGAAACAGAAGTAATCGTCGCTCCAATAAATAACGGTAGTATTATCAGTCAAGTTACGGGGCCAGATACTATTACAATAGTAATTCCATAATAAAAACGCCTCTTCCGATCTGGAAAAGACGCTTGTTAAGCTGAATATGGCTCATTCGTAATTTGTTGATACTCATCAGCTGTAATCCATTTTGCACCAACAAATACTTTTACATCATCCGTTGTATAAAATCCTTCGTCAAAATACATTTTTACTGCGCTATACCAAATAGACATAAGCAAAAATCCCCCCATTACGAGCTAACGTAAGCAATAAGGTCTTTCCACTTATAAACTGAAGTTGAAAAAACCAAATTGGTATTTGCTACAAAAAATAGGACGGGCCTTGTTGAAATGAAAGGTGAAATCATTGATTATTTTTTACAATTCTCTCCCCTTCCTTTTTAGGACATATTAAACTCAAAGATTTAAAGCCAATGCATCTTCAAAAACTATATAAGAAGAAACTAGATAATAGCCTTTCTTCTAACTACATTCGTAATATACACTCTATTATCAGAAAAGCACTAAACGCAGCAACAGAGTGAAATTTTATCCCAAAAAACATCGCTTCATTAGCCAAAGCTCCACGGCCAGAGACAACCAATATTAAAACTTGGACATTAGAACAAGCAAACTACTTTTTAGAAGCTATGAAAGGAAACAGCAACTTTATTATATATCTCCTAGCAATTTATACCGGAATGCGCCGAGGAGAAATTCTTGCACTGCGTTGGCAAAATTGTAACTTTGATGAAAAGAAAATCAGCATTCGACAAACGTTATATCGTACAGGCGCTAGCAAACTCCAGTTTCAAGAGCCGAAAACTAGAGGCTCCAAAAGAGTTATTTCTCTTTCCGACTATGCTGTCGCTTGCTTACGAAAACATAAGGCTGAACAAAAGGTGGTCAAAATGTGGTCATTTGCCTATTTTTAAGAAAAAAAGAAGAGAGAACCTCTTATATATCAAGCGTTTTCTCTCCCCACAATCTTTTTTACTTTATTTAATCGGAATAATAATATGATCACCTGGATGTACAATGGCGCTGTCAAGCTTGTTCTCGCGCTGGATATAAAATAATAGCTCGTTAATGGACATGCCAGCCTTCTCATTATAACGATCAGCGATCGACCAGAGCGTATCGCCAGCTTCTACTACCACCTCAACACCAAGTGGGTTCGCTGGCTTATCGTTTCCGCCAATAGATGCAAACACAAGATTTGCCATGCCGAGGATACCCATACCGATAATAATTCCGATAAGTAATGATTTCTTGTTCATCTTCATCGTACTATCCCCCTTCTATTGTTTTCGCTTTCGTTATTGAGAGTTTATGCTTGTCTATGTATAATAGAACTGAATGAAAAAGAACATTTGTTCTTAGTTGTATATCAATATATTAATCAGAACAAGCGTTCTTGTCAACAAAGATTAGAACTTATGTTTGTATACTAGAACAAATGTTGATATAATTAAGAACAAGGAAGATTTCATAGAAAGAATGGGGTGTTAGTATGAAAAAGCTGTCCAGCCGTCAACTTGCCATCCTTGATTACATAAAGAAAGAAGTCAGGGAAAAAGGCTATCCGCCGTCCGTACGTGAGATCGGTGAAGCCGTGGGCCTCGCTTCCAGCTCTACGGTTCATGGACACTTGGCACGCTTGGAGAAAAAAGGACTGATTCGCCGCGATCCGACAAAGCCGCGCGCTATCGAAATTTTAGACGGGGAGCGCAATGAAGCTACAGACGCGTCCGTTAAGACTGTAACGATTCCCGTATTGGGGAAAGTTACGGCCGGTATGCCGATTACAGCGGTGGAAAACATTGAGGAATACTTCGTGTTGCCGGAAAACATGGTTGGAAATGATACGGTCTATATGCTGCGTGTGCAAGGAGAGAGCATGATTGATGCCGGTATTTTAGACGGGGATTACGTCATTGTTCGCCAACAACAAACCGCCAACAATGGGGACATTGTCGTGGCGATGACAGAAGAAAATGAGGCAACCGTTAAACGTTTTTTCAAAGAAAAAAATCACATTCGCTTGCAGCCAGAGAATCCGACGATGGAGCCGATTTTGCTTCCTGCAGTTACCATTCTTGGCAAAGTAATCGGGGTATACCGCAACATTCATTAAATCTAGAGAACTAAAGAAAGCAGCCTTTAAAGGCTGCTTTCTTTAGTTATGCGTGTTTTTGGCAAAAGAAATAATACCAACTATACAGGTTTGAATTTAAGTTTTTATTGACGTCAATAGCATCTGTAGCTATACTTTAAGGTAATATATCACATCTTTATACTTGGTTTTCTTGTTCTTATCAAGAGTGGTGGAGGGATTAGGCCCAATGAAACCCAGCAACCGGCGGATGCATTCGCAAGGTGCTACATCCTACAGGACATTTTGTTCTGAAAGATAAGAAAGGATCTTTTCTTCTCCTCCTTTCTTCTCTTCAGAAGAAAGCTTTTTATTTATTGAAGGAGGAAATAATATGGAACGCAGTATTACCATCGTGTATCAAAGTCTTGAACTTGTCGCCAGTGTGCATTATCCATGCGCAGAAAAAAGGAAACAAAAGGAGAAATGCTGGCCTGTAATTATTATCTGCCATGGATTTGTCGGTAATCGGATTGGGGTTAACCGCTTATTTGTTAAAGCGGCGCGCAGACTGGCAGCGGAAGGCTATTTTGTTCTGCGCTTCGATTATGCTGGATGCGGAGAAAGCAATGGCGAATACGGTTCTTACGGCATCGATAGTTTTATTGAGCAAACGCGTTATGTACTTGATTATGTACTAAGCATCGATTGTATTGATAAAACACGTGTGTTCTTGCTCGGCCATAGTTTGGGCGGTGCCATTGCCCGCTTGACTGCAGAACGAGATACGCGGGTAAATGCGCTGATTCTTTGGGCACCGGTAGCCCATCCGTTCGCGGATATTACCCGCATCATCGGCAACGATGCATATGAAGAAGCAATGCGAAACGGCGAAACGGAATACAGTGGCTACCGTCTTAAAAAAGAATTCTTCATTTCACTTGCAGAAGCACAACCGCTTGTATCTGGCGCTGGTTTTCTTGATGATGCACTTATTTTGCACGGGACACGCGACGAAGTCATTCCGGTTGACGCCTGCTATTTGTATGAAGGCGTATTGCGGCAGCAGATTACAGGGGAATGTCGTGCGATCACGCTTGAAGGGGCTGATCATACGTTCTCTACCATTTCTGCCTCCGAATTGCTTTTTGCTCATACCTGCTCTTGGCTACAGCAGCTTGAAACCCGGAAAAAGAATTGGAGCGACTGGATCATATGATAGTTGGGAAGGAAAAATGATCAAGTTTTTCGATTCTCAACTTTTCCTTTTCACTAGCTTGGTGGCGATGTGGTGGGACCCCAAATTATTGACTATATCAAAAACTTTAAGGACCAAAAAGAATAGTGCCCCAAATAAAGTAAAAAGGCGGAAAAAACAAAATAGCCATGGCTAAATTACCCCAAAGTCCTAACTTACTTAAATAGTTCATTTGTTTATTTTTTTCAAAGAAAAAGGCAGATATTCCAATTAGTAAACCTATTATATTACTTCCATAAAACAACACCCATTCAGATCCAAATAAGCGAAAACCACTAAAAAAGGCTATTATGGAAAAAACTAAAAACAAAAAAGAAACCAAACCTACAATATTACATGGAGATTTAATTTGATTCATAACAACACCTCAATCATTAGATTTAAATTTATTATATATTATAATTCAAGGAATTTTATCCAAAAAAAAGAAGTAGTGTTTAATACACTACTTCTGTAATGATTCTAATTACCT
>JAAROH010008243.1_pt1 | contig 11447 bp, 14 predicted proteins | sample 7248631 | NCBI WGS metagenome assembly JAAROH01 (sample SAMN09772309, study PRJNA484901) | compost metagenome | isolation source: Vermicomposting unit | place: India
TTCTATTTGAGAAACGAGGCTGGTAAGCGGCCTGTTTCCTTAAATCACCGGCCTCCTAGAAGGCGGATGAAAAAACGTGGTTTCCTTGATCGATCGAACACAGGGGCGGATGCAACAAGGTTTTCCTACTTGAGAAACGATGTGGAGAAGCGGTTACGCAAGTCAATCACCAGCCTCCTAAGGAAGCGGTTGTGTTAGCCAATCACCGGGCTCCTAGCACAAAATGAAAAGAGGATGTCCCACAGCGAGCGGGACATCCTCTTTCACCGCTATCGGCAGGCGCTTACCGCTTATGCCGATCTATATCTATTTGGCCCATCTTGAAGGGCGGCGACCTTATCGATCAGCGCCGGCCGGCTTCAAACCGAGAGGCGTTTCAAAAACACATAACTCACCTTTTGGTATTCCATTTTTTCCTCATAAAACCGATGAGCATCAACCCGCTGCAATCCCGATGACAGCGAAACAATTCCGTAGCCGTTCGCCTTCGCCCATTCATGCACGTACGACAGCAACGCCTTTCCGTACCCTTTCGACCGCTCGCTTGCAGCAGTGACCAAGTCGCATACCCAAACAAAACGGCCGTTGTAAAGCGTAATCATCGGCATGAACCCGATGACGGCCACCATTTTGCCTTGATCATCATTCAATGCCACCAGCTTATACCCTTCTTTTTCTTGAGCTTCGCGCACAAGCGAAACATACGTTTCTTCATCCAAGTGCGTGCGCAGTTCGCGCATGATGGGAAAAGCGCTTCGTACTTCCTCTTCGGTTTCAAGCCAAACAAACGATGGCATGGTTTTCCTCTCCTTTTTGCTACTGAATTGTAGACGATGTCATTTCCACTTGTCGAGAAAAATCGAAATGCAAGGGACATGGCGCTTTACCGTTTGGCTTCGCTAATGGGGGAACCTTTTCGGGATTGACTTCTCGTTATACGTCAACGAAGCCAGCACAGCCGGCAACGCATCAATCACGTCCGATGCCAGTACATCCCATGGAGAATGGCCGTGTTGGACAAGCCAATCAGCGGCCTTTCCATGCACGAACACCGCATTGCTCACCGCCGGCTGCACCTCCTTATGCTGCAGCAAAAACGCCGCCATGATGCCCGTCAGCACATCGCCGCTGCCGCCCTTTGCCAACGCCGGGTTGCCGGTCGCGTTCACATACTGCGCCCCGTCCGGCGTCGCAACAATCGTATACGGCCCTTTTAAGACGACATAGACTCCGTATTCGATCGCCAATCGCTTCGATACGCCAAAGCGGTCATGCTCCACGTCGCGAACGGAACGATGGACGATGCGCGCCATCTCCCCGGGATGCGGAGTAATGACCGTCGGCGCGCTCCGTCCGCGCACTTGTTCGGCGTAGTCATCCCAAAAAAACAGAGCGTCTGCGTCAAGAACGAGCGGCACTGGCTGGCGCACTAGTTCGCTTACTAAGCGGCGCACGCCGTCTGTCCGACCCATTCCCGGACCGATCGCCATCGCATCGATGTCAAGCCCGTCCCAATCGGCGGCGCCGGCAAATGCGCCATCTTCCGCCGGCCATAGCCGGCACATCGCCTCCGGCACACGGCTCGCCACCACCTCGTACACCGTTTCCGGAACCGCCATCGTCACAAGACCAGCCCCGCCGCGAAGCGCTGCTCTCGCCGCCATCGTCACCGCCCCGCTCATCGCCTTGGATCCGCCGACAATAAGCAGCTTGCCGTGCGTTCCTTTATGTGCGGACCGCGTTCGCTTTGGCATCGTCCGCGCGACATCGCCCTCTTCCCACAAAAACCGGGCAGCCGCCTTCGCCTGCACCGCTGCGGGCGGAATACCGATATCGACAACAGCGAGCTCTCCGTAATAATCCGCGGCTGGAAACGTATACGCCCCAAGCTTCGGGCATTGGATCGTGAGCGTGACATCGGCGCAAACGGCGGTGCTGACGTCGCCGCCGTCCGCCGGCACTCCGCTCGGCACATCGATCGCATATATTGTCGCCGGTGCGCGATTCACTTGTTCAATGATTTCTTTGTACGGCGAGCGCACCTTCCCTTTGACGCCAATGCCAAGAAGCGCGTCAACGATGGCGTCATAATGCGGCAGGCGCGCCGCAAACGCCTGTTCATTGCCCTCATAAGGCAGCCACGAATAGCCGGACCGCTCGTACACCTCAAGCGCTAGGAGCGCCGCCCCTTTCACCTTTTCCCGCGGCGGAATGAGCCAGACATCGGTTTCATAGCCATAACTTTTCAACATGCGCGCGATGACAAACCCATCGCCGCCGTTATTGCCCGTCCCGGCGAGCACCGCGACCCGAGCGGCGCGCGAGATCCGCTCTTTCAACGCCCGAAACAGCGCCTGTCCAGCGTTTTCCATCAACGAATCGCTGCGAATGCCAATTTTCTCCTCTACTTCTTGGTCAATGGCGTACATTTCACCAGTCGTCACGATCGGAATCATTGTCCATTCCCCTTTCCATCCGATTGTAACTCCTCCTAAAAGTACGAACGTTCAAGGTGTAGACCTTTCTATTCACCAAGTTACATCCGAATTTTGTAAGCGAAACAGGAAGAGAACGTTTCCCTTTATCGGCGGCACTCAATAACGAGCGCCTGAATCGATGAACGTTCGCGCGTCCATTAGCGCTGGGGCCGCTCGGTTGTATGGTTTAGGAGGCTGTTGATTGACTCGTGGATACGGCTTTACCATGTCATTTCTCAATGAGAGAACCCTTGTTGCATCGGTTCTGTTTTTCACTCATCCTCCGATTGATGAAAGGAAGCCGCGGTTTTGCACCAACCTTTTCGAAAGATGGTGAATGAACGAACGGAACGGCTCGTTGTATCGTTCAATGAGGGAAGCCTTGTCAAATCTGCTCTCCTTGCCCATCCAGTCGGTGCGAGCAAAACTCTCATTTTCACCAGCCTCCACCGGAGCGGCCGCAACCGCGGCTCGGCTCACCTTCCACAAAGCGGCGTCATCGCCCGTGTCGTGTATTGGCATGGCCCGCTATCCGGTCCGCAGAAAAACGGCGGCCATCGCATGGAAGATGACCGCCACTTCGCTTACGGTTGCTTCGCCATGACTTCGAGCCCAAATTGCAGGCAGTCTTCACAAATTGCGGCCAGCGGTCCATTGACAAGCCGCGGCTTCTCTTTCAGGCAAAACGAACAACGGCCGTTGCAGGCTTCCTGCGCTTCGAGCGCCAAAGCCTCTTCCAGCTTGTCAAGCGGGAAAGCGGTGAGCGCTTCATACACGTTATGAAGCAAATGGTTGTCAATATAAGCGCATTTTCCTTCCCAGCGCAGCGCGATGAGTTTCGCCGCCACCGCCATTCCTTCATAAAACCGGCGGCGGGCTTCATCCCCGCTCTGCTCAGCCATCGCCCCCACCTCATCCGCAAACCGTTCCAACGCCGCGACCGTGCATTCATCAAGCCACCTTGTTGTTCCGCTTGTCATCGTTTCCCCCCTTGTTTCTTTCCCTTTCCAATACGACAAACGGATCGATTTTCCTTCTTCACCGCGGCAATTCGTCTAGAAAACGGGCGCGCAGTTCAGGGGGCGGCAGCGGACAGCGATCGTGCTGGCGAATGAGCCGGTGGCGGCGAACAGCAATTTGGTCATAGACAAAGTTGCGAAGCGGCCGCGGAACGAGAAACCCAGCCGCCGCTAGCATGTTCCACGGCCAGGCCAAACGCCGACCGATGCGCAACACGGCATCCGACTTGACATAATAGCAGCCGTCTTCAATGAGCACGACCGTGCCCCCGGCTAGCCCGTTTTCCCGTTCCAACAACGCCCGGCCGACGGCGCTTTGCTGCGAGGCAAAGCGGAACACCGCCTTCCGGTCGCGAGCGGCCACCCACCGGACACTCGCATGGCAAAACAAGCAATCGCCATCAAACAAAATGATCGGTTGCATCCCACTTTCCCCCCGCTATCGGCTGTTAACCGGCTCAATGCAGGCGCTGACATCGTTTTTTGGCGAATTGACCAGCGGCGCCACCTCGTACATTCGCATTTGTTCGCTCGGATACGGCCGCAGGAACGTTTTCAAATACTCGCTGTCATCGAAGCTTGGATCGAGCCAGTCATCGTGCCGCTCAGAAGGCAGGATGACCGGCATCCGGTCGTGAATGGGAGCGATCAGCTCGTTCGCCCTCGTCGTCATGATCGCGCACGTCTCCAGCGGCCCGCTCGCTCCCTCCCAGCGCTCCCACAGTCCGGCAAACGCAAACGGCGCGCCCGTTGCGAGCATAAACCGATACGGCACTTTTGTCTTCCCCTCTTTTTTCCACTCGTAAAATCCATCGGCTAAAATCAAACAGCGCCGCCGCTTGAACGCCTGGCGGAAGCTCGCCTTCTCATCAACCGTCTCCGCCCTAGCGTTGATCATTTTGGCGCCGATGCGAACGTCTTTCGCCCAAAACGGCACTAGCCCCCAGCGCATCATTTTCCCGACTCGCTCTCCTTTTTCCGCCACAACCGTTAGCACTTCTTGGCTCGGAGCGATGTTAAACCGCGGGGCAAGCGGGCCTTCATACCGAAACCGAAACAGCGCTTGCAGCGTTTCCAACTCAGCTGTCAACGTAAACCGACCGCACATGGCATTCACTCCTTGATTCGTTCATTGACGCGAGCGCCATCTTCATTTTTTCCATTATAATCAAAAAAGTGGCCGAATACGAATGGCGGCCACCTGAAAACGATGTTTTTTCCAATGAGCGCAAAAATGTCAACACTCGTTCGATATACTCATCGCCGTAGAGAGAAAAACTTTTCACATGATCCGCTTTTTCCGTCAGCCATAGCTGAAACGCATCCGGATGGGTGTTGTACAACTTCACACTTTCTTTGTATGGAATCGAACGGTCGTCCTTGCTGTGGATGAACAAAATCGGCCTCGGCGCGACACGATCGACCGCATGGATGGGCGAAGACACACCCAAATCCAAATCCGCAAGCGCCGGGACGATCGCTAAAATCAAGTACGTAAACGGCACGTTCGGCAAGTGCGTCCATACCGGCATGTTGGCGCGCAAATACGATTCGAGGTCGCTAAACGGGCTGTCCGCAATCACCCCGCGAACATCACTGTCTTCTGCCGCCGCCAAGATCGACGTCGCCGCCCCCATCGAAACTCCGTACAGCGCGATCGGTTCACGGAAGTGTTTCTTTGCGTAATCGATCACGCCAAGCAAATCATCCTTCTCTTTGACGCCGATCGTAATCATATCGCCTTCCGATTCACCGCTGGCGCGGAAATCAAACAAGATGACGCGATACCCTTCGGCAGCGAGCCGCTTGGCGATCGGCAAAAACGGTACATTTTCTTGGACGCGGTTGTTGCCGTATCCGTGGGCAAAAATGACCGTCATCTTCGCCGCCCCGTTAGGCGGAATGATCCAGCCTTTGAGCGCCGTTTTCCCATCTTTGCTTGTAAATGTCGCGCTTTCATATGCCATGCCGTAGTCTTTCGGCGTCACGGTAATCGGCGCGCGCGGTTTATGCGTCAACTGCCAGCCGACGTAAACGGATAAACCGACGCAAACGAGCAATCCGAAAATGACAACGCCAATGGCCGCCGAAATCCAAATGCGCCGTTTCGCTCGGCGCGGGGTGCGCACCACTTCCATATCGGTTTTCCCCCTTCCTTTCTTTCATCCTACTTGTTGAATGGCTCATTTGGCAATCAAAAAAAGAGATGTCCGCCAAAAACGAACATCCTGTTATCCATGCCGCCAACTTACGAATGAGCAAGCGGCGCAGACGCTCCTTTCCATCTGACGATCAAGTCAAACTCACGCACCGATGTCATCCGCTCGTCGACAAGCCCGCGCTCCCACACATGGCGCAAAAACAGCTCGGCGATCCGCTTGTTCCGCTCGTTTTCTTGCCCGCGTTCGAGGGCGATGACGCTCAAATACACATCGCACATCCGATTGGCCACTGTTTTCGCATGAAACGTCTGCACCTCGTCCGTTTGGCCGCCAAGATGCGCGAGCGCCGCCATCCATTCCTTCAACCCTTCTTCAACCGGGCGGGCAAGCGGCTTCATCTCGTCCGCCACCCCCTCAAGCCGCGCCTTCATCTCGGCGGCAAACCGTTCGTGAATGCGGTATTTGCGCATGAGCCGCAGCACTTCAAGCGCCAAAATGTTGGCCGTCCCTTCCCAAACGGTCAGCACTTGGGCGTCGCGGAGCAGGCGCGGGGTGACAAAATCTTCAATGTATCCGTTGCCGCCGTGCAGTTCAATCGCCTCATGGCTGAACGCGATCGCCTCTTCGGCCGTACGCATCTTAAGGAGCGCAATCAGAAGGCGGAGCCAGGCTTTCTCTCCCTCATCTGCCTCATGCGGCGCGGTCATGACGCGGTCAAACAAGGCGACCATGTCAAAACAGGCGCTCGTTTCCACCTCTTGCCGCGCCGTCAAGTCGGCAAGCGTCGCGCGCACCATCGGGTAATCGGTCAATCGGCGGCCAAACGCCGTGCGCTGCTCAGCGTATTGTTTCGCTTCCTCGAGCGCCCGCTTCATGATGCCGACCGAGGCGATCGCATTGCAGACGCGCGAGAGATTAAGCGCTTCCATCATATAATAGAAGCCTTTGCGCGGATCGCCGACGACATACGCCTTGGCGCCATCAAACACAACTTCACCGGACGGCACGGCGCGCACCCCTAATTTATCTTTTAAGCGGCGGATGGTGATGCCGTTTACTGTTCCATCCTCGTTGCGCCATGGGACGAGAAACAAGCTCAGCCCCTTCGTCCCCGGACCGCTCCCGTCAATGCGCGCCAACACGAGCGCTACGCCGCAGCGTCCGGCGTTGCTGGCAAAATATTTTTCCCCGTATAACTGATAATGATCGCCGCACGGCACCGCGCGCACGGCGTTGGCGCCAACATCCGACCCGCCTTGCCGCTCCGTTAAAAACGTCGCCCCTTCATACAGCTCGACCTCGCCGGTGGAAATGACATGGGGCAAGTACCGTGCTTTTAACTCGTCGTCGGCGAAATGTTCAAGCACATAGGCGGTTGCCATCGTCAGCGTCACCGGACAATAAAACCCCGGCTCGGCTTGGGATAAAATGTACCCTTGGGCGTACGAATACATGTAGTTTCCTTTTCTCCCAAGCTCGGGAATCGGTTTGTGCACATACCCGACGATTCCCGTTTCGTACGTTTGTTTCGCCGTCTGCTCGTACCCTTCGTTCACCCACACTTCGGAAATGTCGTTTCCAAAGCGGTCATATTTGATCAGGCGCGGCTGCCCTTCACGATCGGTATGCACGGCGCGGCGGTCGACGTCCGTCAAACAAAACTCGTAAAACGATGAGAGTTTTTCCTCTGCATATTGGTACAACTCATCATCCAAATACCGTTTCAAATTCGCCAGCAAATTCGGATCGGCTTCACGAAGTGGTTTCATCGTCCCTCCCCTTTCCTCCCATCTTATTCACGCCTGTGTCTTCTGTGTTGCCGCCTCCCGCGCCCGCAGCGCTTGTTTCAACACTTTTCCCGTCGCATTGCGCGGCAATTCAGCGATTGCCTCATACAAGCGGGGGATTTTATAGTCAGCCAGTTTGCCAGACAGGAAACGCTTATACTCGTCAGCAAGCGGTTCAAGCGGCGCACTCAGCACAACGAACGCTTTCGCTGTTTCCCCCCACTCCGGATGCGGCACGCCGATCACGGCGACATCGGCGATCGCTGGATGCGTCCGCAGCACATCTTCCACTTCCTTTGGGTAAATATTGACGCCGCCGTAAGACGAGCGTTGATCGGCACGACAACCGCGCCAAGGCGCAAAACAGCAAAGTACGAAACGGCAAACTCCTTCGTATTCGGCATATACAGCGCGACTTTATCACCGCGGCCGACGCCAAGTCGAGCCAATGACGAAGCCAAGCGGTTGACCATGCGATCGACTTCGGCATACGAAAGCTCCGTTTCCCCATCAATGACCGCCGTTTTCGCCGGAAATTTCCTCGCTTGACGGGCAAGCAACTCCGAAATGTTCATCCGCCCGATTCCTCCCATTCTCGCAATCGCTTTTCAAAATCGGAAAGCAGGGATTCCATCTCCGCCTTCAGTTGCAATAAATCCTCGATCCGTTCGTTCACCTCCTTCAGTTTTCGCCGCCCGTATTCGACCGTTTTTTCGAGTTGTTTCTTTCCTGTGCGATCCTCATCAAACAGCGCAATCATCTCATGAATTTCGTCAAGTGAGAAGCCGAACCGTTTGCCGCGCAAAATGAGCTTGAGCTTCGCCCGCTCCTTTTTCGTATACAGCCGCTGCCCAGATTCCGTGCGAATCGGGGCAAGCAGCCCGCGCTCTTCGTAATAGCGGATCGTCCGCGTGCTCACATCAAACTCGTGCGCCAAATCGGAAATGGTGAAATAGTGCATGGCCATCCCTTTTCAGTATTAATATTCTGAATTTTATTTTAGTTTACGTTGACGTAAAAGTCAATCAACATCTTGCTTGAGGAACAAAGAAAAAAGGATGTCTCAGCAAAAACGAGACACCCTTTTCCTGAAGATAGATGAAGCCTCACCCGCCCGCTCCTGTGTAAAAGCGCAAGGCAAAGCGCCAAAAGCGGCGGGCAATCCATAAAAAGAGGAGGGACACAACCAAAGCGGCAAGCGCTGCCCAAGCCCTCCATTTGCCAAGCAGCGCCAGCGCGGGCGTGTTCGTGATTAATACGGCCGGCAATATGTAGGTGATCACCATCCGAACCGCGCCGCGGTACATGCTGCCGGGGAAGCGGGCTGTTTCAAAAAACGAGTCGAAAATAAACGACAAGTCGTCGATGCGCACCACCCAAAACGACGTCGTCATGAGCATCATCCATAGAGAATAAATAAGTAAGAACGAAGCGGTCATGACGACAAGAAACACCAATACGTCCGCCACCGATGGCACGTAGCGTTCGACATACAAGCCGTAGCCGATGACGCCAAAGCCGAGCACGACATCGATGAGCCGCCAAAAAACAAGGTGACGGAAGCTGACGTAAAACATGCTGTCGACCGGCTTCGTCAACACGTAATCGAGCGTGCCGCGCCGGACGTGTTCAAGCAGTCTTGGCATGTTGGGGCGGAGCGCAAAATCGATACATCCACGCAACGTATTGAAGACACCAAGCAACACAAGCACTTCCCCATACGTCCAGCCGCCTAAGCGATCCGTCTGGTAAAAAAAGATCTGGATGGTGAGCAGCGCCATGCCAATGCCGAAAAAGCTGGAGATGACATTGCCGAAAAACTCGCTCCGATATTCCATTTCCTCGACCAAACAAGCGCGGAAAAATTCGCGGAACACCCGTCCATACCGCCGCACGTTCATCCACCTACCGCCTGATTTTTTCGCATTCCCGCTCTCCACAACCATTGCAAAGCGGCCGTCAACACCACCATCCACCCGCCGGCAATCGCAAAACCGCGCGCCAACTCCCCGCCATCCGCCGCTCCAGTGGCGATTTCAATCGGAAAGCTGATCATATAGCGGAACGGCAGCCACTCGCTCCATTCCCGAAGCCGCGGCGGAAGCAGCTCAAGCGGCGCGATTCTTCCCGACAAAAACAGCGAAATGACATCGATGACGCCGTACACGGCCGCCACTTTGGTCACCCAAAACGCCAGCAGTCCGCACGAGTAACTCAACAAGAAACGAAGCGCCGCGCCCAACACGACCGCCAGCAAAAACCACCCGATTTGGCTTCCGGTCATCTGTGGGCGAAGCGCCGGCCAACACGCCGCCCCCACCGCCCAAACCGGCACTAAAATGACGAGAAACAGCCATTTATAGACGATATTTTCCGCAATCGCCCAATGGATCGGATGAAGCGGCCGCAACAACAAGTTCGAAAACGTCCCTTCGCGGATTTCACGGTCGAGCTCCCATACATCCCACGCGCTCGTCATCCGCTCGACAAAAATGACCGCCATAAAATAAAAGACAAACGACTCGCTCTCTTCCGGATGAATGTTCATCCAAACGAACATCGTGATGAGCGGCTGCGTAACCGCGCCCGTCATCCAGACGAACGTCGCGAGCCGATACGCGAGCATTTCAATGTATTTCATCCGCAGCAGGGCGATATATTTGCGAATCATACGTGCTCCTCCTGAAACGCGCGCGCGATCACTTCCTCCAGCGGCGGATCTTCGATATTGATGTCACGGACTTCAAACTGCTGAAGCAGCCGCGCCGCCGTTTCCGCCGCCGTCTCGCGCGCCACTCTAAGCACGACCGCCCCCTCTTCGACTTCCGTCACTTCGCCATACTCGCTCCAATTCACATTCGGCAGCCGCGAAAACCGAACCTCCAGACGCTTATACGGCGCCAGTTTCTCCGTCAGCACCGAAAGCTCGCCGTCGTAAACGAGCCGTCCGTAGTTAATGATCATCACCCGGTCGCAAAGCGCGGCGACATCACCCATGTAATGCGACGTCAACAAAACGGTCGTCTCGTGCTCTCGATTGTAGTCAACGATAAAACGGCGCACGTTTTCTTGCGTATGAACGTCAAGCCCGATCGTCGGCTCATCCAAAAACAACACGTGCGGCCGATGCAACAGCGCCGCCGCCAGCTCGCAGCGCATCCGCTGGCCGAGCGACAAGCTGCGCGTCGGTTTGTCCAACAGGGGCGCCAAATCAAGCAGCTCGGTCAGCTCCTCGAGCGTCTGGCGGAACGCCCGATCGTCAATGTCATAAATGGCTTTATTGACCAAAAACGTCTCCATCGGAGGAATGTCCCAAATAAGCTGGCTTTTTTGCCCCATCACTAAGCTCATCATCTTTTTAAACTCCGGCTTTTGTTCAAACGGCACAAAACCGCCGACCGTGATTTCCCCCGACGTCGGGTGCAACAGGCCGGCCAGCATTTTCATCGTCGTCGTCTTCCCCGCCCCGTTCGGGCCTAAAAAACCGACAATCTCCCCTTTTTCAATCGTGAACGAAACGTCTTTCACCGCCTCGACGATCCGGTAGTCACGGCGCCATAAATGGCGCACCGCCTCAAACCATCCGGCTTCGCGGCGATGGACGCGGAAGGATTTATGCAAATGGCTGACACGGATCACGACATTCATCCCCCAATAGGCGCAATACTGTTGACATTCTTTTGTTATATCACATTCGGAGGGAGCGCGGCAAAGAAAAACATTTCGTCATCTTTTCCCTATCGTTCCCTTCTTTCGTCATGTATAATAGAGAAAAGAATCGAACGAGAAAGGGGATTGTCGAATGGGAGAGATCACTAATGAAATGATTTGGCAAGCCATCAAAGAGCTCGCCGATCAGCTTCAACAAACAAACGGACAAGTCGAGCGACTCGCCAAACAAGTGCAACAAACGAACGAGCAAGTCGAGCAGCTCACCAAACAAGTGCAACAAACGAACGAGCAAGTCGAACAGCTCACCAAACAAGTGCAACAAACGAACGA
>JAAROH010008244.1_pt1 | contig 11425 bp, 5 predicted proteins | sample 7248631 | NCBI WGS metagenome assembly JAAROH01 (sample SAMN09772309, study PRJNA484901) | compost metagenome | isolation source: Vermicomposting unit | place: India
GGCTGATTTTTGCCATGGTGGCGAATCGCGCCCTTCATCCGTCAAGCAAGTTGGCAATGGAGGAGTGGGTAGAGAAAGACGTGCATATCCCCCATCTTCCCCAAGCCGCCAGCCATCAGTTGTACCGGGCGATGGATGAGCTGCTGGCCGTGCAGCCGGAATTGGAGCGCCAAGTGTTCCATGCCGTGGCCGATTTATTGAACTTGGAAGTCGACCTGATTTACTTTGATACGACTTCGTCGTACTTCGAAGTGGATCCCTCTGAAACACCGGAAGGGGAATCGCTTCGAAAGCAGGGGTTTTCCAAAGATAAGCGTCCCGATTTCGTCCAAATCGTCATTGGACTGGCCGTCACTCGGGAAGGAATTCCCATTCGCGCTTGGGTATGGCCCGGCAATACAATGGACATGACGGTCATTAAACAGGTGAAACAAGACTTGATCGGCTGGAAACTTGGGCGTGTCATCAGCGTGATGGACCGCGGGTTTTCGTCTGAAGAGAATTTGCGGATCCTGCAACAGGCCGGAGGACACTACATTGTCGGCGAAAAAATGCGGTCCGGCAAAGCTGCCGTCGAAGAGGCCTTAAGCCGTCGCGGGCGTTACCAACAAGTTCGGGAGAACTTGCATATCAAAGCAATCATCGTGGGCGACGGGGAAGCGCGTCAGCGCTATATTCTCGCGTACAATCCCAGCGAAGCCGAGCGTGAGCGCAAGGAACGGGAAAAGCTGCTCGAATCGTTGAAAAAGGAGTTGGAAGGGCTTCGCCAGTTTCCCAACGAAGTCCACCATAAGGCCACCTGCCGGCTGCGTTCCCATCCGTCCTACGGAAAATACTTGCGCCAATTGAAAGATGGAACGCTTCGCATCGACAAGCAGGCGGTTCGTGAAGCGGAAACGTACGATGGCAAATATCTCATTCGAACATCCGATGACACCTTGTCTGCCGAGGATGTCGCGCTCGGGTATAAGCAGTTGGTGGATATCGAGCAGGCCTTTCGGACGTTGAAATCGACACTCGAGCTGCGTCCCATGTATCATCGCCTAGAAGACCGCATTCGGGCGCATGTGCTGCTCAGTTGGCTGGCTCTCTTGCTGGTCCGGATCGTGGAGATCCGAACTCATGAATCGTGGCCAAAAGTAAGAGACGAATGTGAGCGTCTCATGCTTGGACATTTTTCTTCAAAAAACGGCGACCTGTATCAACGGACCGAACTGACAGCCAAACAAGCGCAACTATTTGCGGCTCTAGGACTGGAGCCTCCTCCGAAGATTCTAGGCATCCATCCTCGCACCTAGATACACGCCTGAAGTATGCCCAAATGCCTCTCGTCCCTTTTGTATCAAGGGGCGAGAGGCATTTTGTTTGCCTAGTCGCTGTCGAACTCGGGTTCAATCTAAAGGGGGAAAGCTATCGATTACGCGCAAAAAGACTTCAACAAAAAGAAAAACAGAAGGATCCACAAAATCCTTCTGGGGAATTTTAAACCGGCGATTTTGGGGAAAAATTCATCGGCCTTGACAGCTCGGGGCTCGCTCACAAGCAAGTACCGACAACGCTAAGATACTAACTAATAGCGCTTGCGTCATTTATTTCATTAATCAAAAGATTCATTCCCTCCAAGGTAAGATGCAAACGCGAGGGAGCATCGCACCCTTCAACAGGAGACCTTGTTTCAATCCCTCATAGGTAAGATACAAACAAGAAGGAAGGAAAATGAAAAGATGAAAGAGCCGCCCGTTTCAATCCCTCATAGGTAAGATACAAACAATGGAGACGGTGGGAGTACGAATAATATTTCGTTAAAACCTTTATAGATTAAGGTTTTATAACGTTTTTTTAACTTCAAATTTGGAGACTGACCCAAATTTGACCTAAATCGATTATTAAATAAAAATTTTGCTTACGGAGACAGACCTTTGTTTAACTTCTTATTACTAAAAAATAGATATTATATTTTCAATGCTGGAGAAATTCTAATATATGTGCTTGGTATATTCTACTGAAATTCCTAATTCTTTCAACAATGATTCATAACCATCATTAATTACTATGTGTAAACTTTTTTTTGGTCTAGTTATTGAAACATAATGATTTTGCTTTAAAAAATTTCCATTGAAATCAAAAAAAGAATTTGCATTTATAAAAACATGATCAAATTCTAATCCTTTTGCACCATGAATAGTTAATGCTAATCTCTTAGGTTTTTCAGATAAAAAATTAACCCTATATTGTTCTTCTAAAGTTTCTACAAAATAATTTTTTTCTTCTTCTAAAAGAATTCTCCCTGTTAACTGTTCAACAATTTTTAGCACTTTATTATTATCAATTTTTAGAGCTTCTTTAATTGAATGAGCTTTATTAAGTGTTGAGTTTGTAATTCCAACATTCAGTTCATCTAAAAAATTATAAATATTATAATTTTCATAATCAAAATGTAATTTTAAAACAGGTTCTAATACATCATAATTTGGAAAACTAGAGTCTAACGGAGTCTTATCTACAAACAAAAAATTATACTTTTCCCAATCCCCCTTTTCTTCTTCCCATATAGGTCTTCTCGCAAATAAATAGGCAAAAGTATCATTTACTGTTGAACTATTTTCATTTATAAAGTTAAAAATATTTTCTTCAAAAGATTCTTGTTGAGAATAAAATCTAATCCTATTTTCCCCACATTCTATATTTGGAATTTCAAGTTCATCTTTAAAAAATTGATAACTATAATTTACAATTGACAGATGCGAGCGAAAATTATGAATTAATTGATAGCTTTTGAATTCATTATTTTCTTTTAATGATTTCATAATTTCTTCTTTTGCTCCTCGAAATTCATAAAGCATTTGTTTTATATCTCCTACAATTACTAATCTTATTTTTAAATCATTTTTTAAATACATAAATAACTGATGCATATCAGAATCTACATCCTGATATTCATCAATCATAATAACAGGAAATCTGGCTTTTAAATACTTTTGAGCATTAGTCGATTTTTTTAATACTGCTAAACCTAATTGATACGTAAAGTTTCTGGTTCTATCCGCTAAACTACCAACTACTTTCTGCGATTTTACTTGCAATAATCCTGCATCAAAATTGCTAAATCTAGAATTATAATTTTGAATTAATTCTTCTCCTCGTGGAAATTCCTTTCCGAAAGCATCTCTAATAAAAGGCTTAATTACTTCTGATAATATAAAGGATTCTGTTGTAATGATTTTTATTGAATTTAAATACTTCTCATTTTTATTAAGCTTTAAAAGATATTCTTTTACTTTATCACGAATCTGTCTTGTAGCTAATCTAGTAAATGTTATCATTGCTATTTGTTGATATGGCTTGATAAGATGTTTTTCAATCATTGAAAATGCTTTTTCAACTAAAATAGTGGTTTTTCCAGAACCTGCACTTGCAGATATTAGATAATGATTATGGTTACTATCTAAAATTTCATCTCTAATATGTTGATCGATTACCCTTGTCACTATCATCAACCTCGACTAATTCCTTCAAACATTTAAATCTTTTATCATTAAAAATAATTTCTGCTGTTTTTACATCCAAATATTTATTAACATATTTATTCATATTAATTTTCTTCGATTCTTGTAAAAAGCTGGTTAAGTTAAAAGGTAATTCTTTTAAATGATTTTCAGGTAGTGCGGCTTCTAAATCTTCTTCTAATGATATTTCAGATAAAAATATTCCTTTACTTCTCCAATCTTCTATATCACTACTATACATAATATAAATTTCTTTTTTTATTTTATTCTTCATAGAATCAAAATTATCTAAATTTGTATATTCATATGGTTTGGCTAAATCCTTATCGATTATTTCTTTATTTTCTAATAAGGCATTAATTTTTTGGCATCTTCTTATCCCAAGTAATGAAACTTTATTTTGACCTTGAACCTTTTTAATATCATTATCTGTTTTTATTAATATTTTTATATTAAGAGCCTTTAATATTCTTATATATTCTTCAAATCCTATCCCCTCGACGCTAAGTATTTTTATTTTTTCAATTACTTCCGAATCAACAGTAGCTAATTCATATATCAATTTTTCTACAATTGATTCAAATAATATTTTTTCTGACATACCCTCTACTAATAAAACTTTGTCATAAAATAATGCATCTGATAGTTTTTCATTGAATATTTTTCTTGTATTTTTAAAATCTTCTGGAATTTTAAAAAAAGTTGATTTATTCACGACTTTTCCTTTTGGATCTTTATATATTCTTATTAACTCCACTTCATCCATGTAAGCAAACATATGCTCTGAATGGGTAGTAACAAAAAGATATGGATACAAATCCCTGTTTTCCATAAACAAATGCCTAGAAATTATTTGTTGCATAGAAGGATGTAGACTATTTTCTATTTCTTCCATTAAAAAAATTGTAATTCTTTTATCTCCCTTTTCCTTAAGTTTTAATTCTTCAATTAAACTAGTAAGTGCATAAGCTAAAATTTTTTGTCTTCCATCTCCAGATGTAGGATATAATTCATTTTCATCTAAAAACTTATCATGAATATATGGTGTTAAATGATTAAAAACTCCATTCACTACATGTTCTGATTGAAGTTTAATTTCCACGTTTTCCTTTCTTATTTCATTATATTTTTTAGTTAACTGACAATTAATAAATTGAACTCTACTATCTTGACTTATAACTGTATTTAATTTTTCAATAGCCTCTTTAATCTCATCAGTCATATCTGTTTTTGACTCTTTATACAATAGTGATTTGTGTTTCTTAAATAATTCTATTGGCGATATATTTGGACTTATATACACGACCTCAAATATATTATCTAATAAAGAAAGAATTCCCTTTTGTGGAATTTCTGACAATTCATCAATGACTCCACCCCATTTTAATATTGGAATTCCTATTTGCTTATCTTGATCAAATTCACCTTCTAACTGTATTATTAATGTTCCATTAGAAAAAGCTGTCGCCTCTCTCACTCTTGCCCTAATAAATTCATTATTATCATTATTTTCTTCACTGATATCAAGTTCCACTTGAATTATAATTTTTTCATCAGTATTCCTTTTATGATAATCAGTTATTTGAAAACCATTTCTCCTCACCGTTGGATCAAATAAAAAACGAAGTGCATATAAAAAATTAGTTTTACCAAAATCATTTCTTCCAAAAATAATGTTTTTATTATTTAAATTCAAATAAATATCTTCAAAATTACGAAAATTTTTTATTTTTATACTTTTAAATTTCATTTATCCTTCCCCCCAAATTTTCTTTTTAGAGAAAGCTTATACTAACATATAAAACGTTAAATACTCCCCAGACCCTGTGATTTTAGTATCGCTTTTACATTTACTTAAAAAGTTCACTTCTTTAAAAGATGCATATATATACAAATTAAATTTAAAATATAAAATTTCTTAAAGTCTTTAGTACTTAATTGATAGAAAAGGTAGTACTTAAAAAGTACTACCCATTCCTCACATTCCCGCTGCTTGGAGTTTTGCTTGTTCTAAAACATCATCTACGGCTTTTGGCACTTTGATAGGTGGGTAGCCGTGTTTTTTTAGAACTTTTTTTATTTCTAATCGCATTCTGGCTTGGGCTTGTACTTTTTTGGCCCAGTCATGTGTGCGATGTTGTCTTACAGTTTCGACTAAATCTTTCGCAATGGCAATTAGTTTTTTGTCTTCCATTAATTTTTTAATATCCGGATCGGCACCGAGAATATCGTAAAAGGCCTTTTCTTCATACGATAAACCTAGATGTTTTCCTTCATTAATCGCCGCTTCCAAATCATTTTTAAATTTAATCAACTCTTCTAACACTTCAATAACATCCAGTTCATCCGTACGGTTATGATAGCGTTCCACTATCTTCTCAAACCTCTCGGAAAAACTTCGGCTCACTGCGAGATTTGTTTTCTTCACACTGCTTAACTTTTCTTTCATCACGCGCATTAAAATATTGGCTGCGATATTTTTTTGCGGCATTGCTTGTAATTTCGCAATATTTTCTTCATTTAACAAATCAAAATTTCCCGTTGTCGTCGCTTCCGTTAATACAAGCACTTCATCACTTAAAACTGCTTCTTCCAACATTTTTGCAATCCGCTCATTGATTTCCTTTAAATCAGGAACGCCTTTTTTCGTTGTTTTCATAATGAAAGAGCGCACGGCAATAAAATATGCAATTTCATCCTTTTGCTCCTGTGTCAACAGACTGGTACAAATTTTGTAAACGTCTTTTAATTTTTTAGATTCTTGCATAAACATTGATTTGCGTTTTTCAGTTGCCTGGACAAACTCTGCCCCGTTGCGAATGGCGTCGTATCGTTTTTTGTCGCTGGTTCCAAAAAATCCGCTGTAATCAAAGTTGTGGAACATATTTTTTAGCACTTCTAAAATATTTAAAGCAATGACCCGAGCTTGTTCGTTTTCCTGAATTTTATCTTGATCTCGTTTAGTGTAAGTCTTTAACGCTTCCATTAAATTTCGTTTTAATCCGATATAGTCTACAATGAGTCCACCCGTTTTTCCAGGATACACCCGGTTCACCCGTGCAATTGCCTGCATTAAGTTGTGGGCCTTCATCGGTTTATCGATGTACATGGTATCAAGAGCCGGCACATCAAAGCCAGTAAGCCACATATCGACTACAATCACTATTTTGAATGGACTATTGACATCTTTAAATTCTTTTTCCCGTTCTTTTCGCGTCTGTTTATTGCCCACTAATTTGGCCAACTCTTCCGGATCTTGGTTGTTTTCCGTCATGACAATTTTAACTTTCTCTTTCCAGTTAGGACGTTGACGCATGATTTCTTTATACATTTCATAAGCTGTGTTTCGATTGTAGGCAACAATCATTGCTTTTCCCGCCACAAGATTTTGGCGTTCTTCATAATGTTGAATGATATCTGCAACGACTTGGCGGATACGGTCATCATCGCCAATAATCTGCTCCATGCGGCTTAGGCGTTTTTGGCTTTCTTCAACTGTATAGGCTTCGACACCTTCATAGACTTGCATTCTCCAATATTCCCGGTCAATCTCATCCATCTTTTCTTCATCTAATTTCACTTTGGCAATACGGGACTCATAATAAATTTTCACCGTTGCCCCATCTTGCACCGCTTGGGTCATATCATACACATTGATAATGTCGCCAAAAAGCCCTGTTGTAGATTTATCCGTCGTTTCAATCGGCGTTCCTGTAAAAGCGATAAAGGTTGCATTTGGCAACGCTTCACGCAAATATTTGGCATAACCGTACTTTTGCTCGCCCGTTTCTAGGTCATACTTTGCATCAACCCCATATTGGGAGCGGTGGGCTTCATCCACCATCACGATAATATTTTTTCTGTCCGATAATAGACCTGTTTCTTCTTCAAATTTTTGAATCGTGGAGAAAATGATGCCTCCAGTTTCCCGTTTTTCAAGCAATTCTTTAACATGACTGCGGCTTTCAGCTTGAAGTGGTTCTTGACGCAAAAATTCACGGGCTGCACTAAATGTACCAAACAATTGTCCATCCAAATCATTTCTGTCTGTAATGACAACAATGGTTGGATTTTTAAGAATTGGATGTTTCATCAAATTTCCAGCTAGAAATGTCATAGAGAAACTTTTTCCGCTTCCTTGCGTATGCCAGATGACCCCGGCCCGCCCATCCGTCGCAACGGCACGGATGGTGGAGTCGATCGCTTTTTTCATTCCGTAATATTGGTGGTAAGCTGCCATGATTTTGGCTTCATTTGTAAATAAAGTAAAGTTGCGGATTACATCCAACATCCGCTCTTTGTTAAACAAACCATACATCAGTGTGTCCAGTTCGCGGTTTTCGATGACTTCATCATGGAGTTCAATTTTCTTCCATGCGGCAAAGCGATCCAATGGTGCTGTAATCGTACCCGCTTTTGCCTGAACCCCATCGGTAATCACAAGAAAGGCATTGTAGTAGAAGAGCGATGGAATATGAACATTCATATAATTTTTTAATTGTTTATAAGCATCTTCAATCCCTACTTCTTCCCGGGAAGTGCTTTTCAACTCCATGACAACAAGCGGGAGTCCATTCATATAAACTACAATATCAGGAATTTTTTTCGACTCTTTTTCAAGGACTTCTAATTGATTTACAACTAGAAAATCATTGTTTTCAGGATGTTCCCAATCGACCAGACGGATACTAAAATTTTCGGTTTCTCCATTAACAAATGCAGACAATTCTACATACTCCGTTAAGTATTTATGGAAAACTTTATTGTTCGTAAACACATCATTGGTATCAAAATGCTGAACTTTTCGAATCGCTTGCTGCAACACATCCATTGGAACGCCTGGATTCAGTTTCATTAAGGCGTTCTCCAAGCGATCCAACAACAGTACTTCCCGCTCGTCGCGTTGAAGTTTACTGGCCGGGAGATAGTTGTATTCAAGTTCCTCGAAATATTCAATGACCGTATTTTCTAATTGCTCTTCTGTAAACATGACTCCACCGCCTCTTCAGCTTCAGGAATACGAATCTCCCCGGACATGAGTTTAGTGAGGAGGGCGTCTCTTAATTGAATTAAATTTCTAGACTCTATTCCAGTATTGATAATTTTGTTCATGATTGGTTCAAATAACATATTAAAATCTTTTATTAACTCTTGAGGAGGAACTGCGACAAGAGACTCTCTTAAATGTGATCTTTTAATATGACCCATAGTTGTTGCCTTATCAGCAGCTATTCTTATAAATTTATCTAAATAAAACTTTGTCCAATAATAATAGAACCATTTGGGATAATCTTTAGATGTTACTTTGAACAAATGTTGATTTAATCCCGCATTTCCACCTAGCCAAATTTTCACAAGTAAAGTTCCAGACCATGAAAATATAATATCTCCATCATATACTTTTACATTTTCATTGATCTGAAAGCTGCATCTATCACTATTTTTATCCGTAAAACCTTGATTTAGTTCTTTTATTTTTAAAACTGGTAATGACTTTTCACCATCTAATGGACGGTATTTTTGCATTGCCAAGCCATTTTGATAATTTGCAATTTGATCTAGAGATTTAACAACCCATCCCTCAGGAATCATCCCCAATTCACTTTCCACAAACTTCCCACCGCATGATTTATACGGTTCACCATTTTCATTTGGAAACTCAAAATCGATAAACCAATGTTTAAAAATAGTTTGAGCGATTTCTTCCAAAGTATTGTTCATTTCATGATTAATGCGAATTTTAGAATCGATTGTGCTTAATATACGAGATATTGATTTTTGTTCTTTTAAACCAGGCAGTTGAATTTTATAATTTTTTAGATCTTTGATTGTTATTTGTGATTGGGCCGAACCACTGTCCAACATTCGCAAATTTTCATTATACAATTTATAATACATAAATTGCTTATCTACTTTACTTTCATCCAGCTCTAGGATAATACTTAAATTTGTAATATAGGATTTTGGAGGAGCAATTTTCACATCCCCAGTGCCCCCTACGCCACGTGCCACGACAATCAGTTGAGGGTCTTCATACATATACTCATCATAGTATCCTGTTATTTTATATCCACTAAAGATCGGATAACCATTTTCCTTAATTTTATTTTTTTTTGGCATCTTCCCATATTTCATTTCCGAAATTTCGCCAAGTTCTACGGTTTGCCAAGTATTAAAATTCAAACCCAATCCCCCCCATCTGTTTGCGGATTTCTTCTTCCAATTCTCGGGATTTTTTGAACTGCTCGGCAAGGAGGGATGTGAGGCGTTCCATTTTTTCTTCAAACGGTTCACCGTCGTCTTCCTCTTCTTTAATTCCCACATAGCGGCCCGGTGTTAAGATATAATCTTGCTCACGGATTTCCTCAATGGTTGCGGATTTGCAGAAACCTTGCACATCTTCATAATTTTCGCCCTTTTGCCAATTGATATATGTATCCGCAATTTTTCGAATATCCTCAGCCGTCAACTCTCGCAAACGGCGGTTCACCATGGTGCCAAGTTTTCGTCCGTCAATGAATAGAGTTTTCCCTTTATTTTTCTTGTTTCGATTTAAAACCCAAATACTTACAGGAATCCCTGTTGTATAGAACAATTTGTCCGGCAATGCGACAATGGCATCCACCAAGTCGGCATTTAATATATTTTTTCGAATTTCTCCTTCATTTGATGTGTTTGTTGATAAAGAACCATTGGCCAGTACAACTGCCGCTTTTCCATTTTGACCTAACTTATCAATTATATGAGAAAGCCATGCGTAGTTAGCATTACTAGCTGGTGGGACGCCGAATTTCCAGCGCGGATCGTCCACAAGACTTGGCTGCCCCCAGTCGCTATCATTAAATGGAGGGTTAGCTAAAATGAAATCTGCCTTTAAATTCGGATGCAAATCTTCATGGAATGTATCCGCATTATTTGAACCTAAATTTCCTTCAATTCCACGAATCGCCAAGTTCATTTTGGCTAGTTTCCATGTAGTAGGGTTGGATTCTTGTCCATAAATGGAGACGTCTAATCTATTTCCTGCATGTTCTTCTACAAATTTTAAGGATTGAACAAACATACCGCCACTTCCACAGCAAGGGTCATAAACATACCCTTTAAACGGCTGAATCATTTCAACCATTAACGTCACGACACATTTTGGCGTGTAGAATTCTCCGCCGCCTTTCCCTTCACTTTCTGCAAATTTTCCAAGGAAGTATTCATAAACGCGGCCTAATACATCTTTTTCACGAGCATCACTTCCGCCTACATCGATGTTCGAGAATAAATCAATAATCTCCCCGAGAATGCGCTTGTCCAGCTCTGGACGGGAATAGTTTTTCGGTAGAACCCCTTTTAACGTAGGATTTTCTTTTTCAATTTTATCTAATGCATGATCGATAATTTGCCCGATTTCAGGCAACTTTGCCCGTTCTGCAATGTATCCCCAACGAGCATCTTCTGGAACCCAGAACACTCCATCTGCTGTATAAGCATCCCGATCTTCCGCAAAATCAGGGTCAATTTCCATCAATTCATTCCATTTTTCTTGGAACGTATCAGAGACATATTTTAAAAAAATCAGCCCTAGGACAACATGCTTATATTCCGATGCATCCATGTTGTTTCGTAGCTTATCTGCTGCTTGCCATAGTTTTTCCTCAAAACCGATTGTTGCCATCTCTATTTCTCCTTATCATGTAGCTTTTTTCTAGTTTTATTATAACAATTTCTGCTGAAAATCTAGTCATTGCTTATAAACTTGTAGAAATTATCTAATGAAATAAAAAACACTTTCGAAATAACAATTTATCTTCGAAGTGTTTTAATAAGTTTTCTCTAAATCTTGAAATTATTTTTATAAATACTTCTTTAAACTTTTTCCCGACTTTTACAGTTGAAATTGAAAAATTGGGCTAAAAACATTGATTTTT
>JAAROH010008246.1_pt1 | contig 11393 bp, 11 predicted proteins | sample 7248631 | NCBI WGS metagenome assembly JAAROH01 (sample SAMN09772309, study PRJNA484901) | compost metagenome | isolation source: Vermicomposting unit | place: India
ACATGACATTTTATCAGAATAAATTCAATATGACATTATCATAGAATAACTACATTCTATGATACCTTATTGTTGAATAAATCTATTTCATGTTGTAGAATATTGCTGATAACTTAAAATATATATGCAACATGTGGAGGAATAACTGATGGAGAACAGACAACTAGTTGAAGGCAACATTTCTAGAGCATTGGTTAGGTTAGCAATTCCTATAATGGCTACATCCTTTGTTCAAATGGCATATAATTTGACGGATATGCTTTGGCTTGGGAGGGTAGGGACCAAAGCAGTAGCTGCAGCTGGTACTGCTGGTTTTTTTACTTGGTTTGGTTCTGCTCTTTTTATGATACCTAAAATTGGAGCGGAAGTGGGCGTAGCCCAATCCATAGGCAGGGAGGATATAGATTCGGCAAAGAAGTATGCAGCTAATACCTTGAAACTTGACATACTAATTGCCCTTATTTATTCAGCTATATTAATGACCTTTAGGCATCAGATTATAGGCTTTTTTAGATTGGGAGATAATGAAGTAATTCAAATGGCTACAGATTATCTACTGATAATATCCTTCGGTCTGTTATTTTATTTTCTAAATCCTGTTTTTTCAGGGATATTTAACGGTTCTGGTAATAGCTCTACTCCCTTTAAAATAAACGCAGCAGGTTTAATAACTAATATGATTTTAGATCCCATTATGATCATGGGAATTGGGCCTTTTCCCAAGATGGGAATTAAAGGAGCTGCATGGGCAACCATTATTGCTCAATTTGTAGTTACTCTCATATTCATATTTACAAGCAGGAAGAAATCTGTTTTGCTTAAGGAATTAAATTTATTGAAAATTCCCTTTGATAAGGAATACATTAAGATAATATTAAAACTAGGGCTGCCTGTAGCTATACATCAAGGTTTGTTTTCCAGTATTGCCATGGTAATAGCCAGAATAATTGCTCAGTGGGGGCCTATTCCTGTGGCAGTTCAAAAGGTTGGTTCTCAAATAGAATCCATTTCATGGATGACTGCTGGAGGATTTTCTACTGCCATATCAGCTTTTGTAGGCCAAAACTATGGAGCTGGGAAGCTAGAGAGAATAAGGGAAGGATATAAGAAGGGTCTGCAAATAGTTGGAAGCATAGGTATTTTTGCAACCATACTGCTCATATTTGGAGCCCAACCTGTATTTAAGCTTTTTATTCCAGATGATCCTGAAGCTTTAGAGATTGGAATTAGGTACTTAAGGATATTAGGGATATCTCAGATCTTTATGACCATAGAAATAGCAAGTCAGGGGGCTTTTAACGGCTTAGGGAGAACTGTTCCCCCATCTTTAGTAAGTGTAACCTTTAATGCCCTTCGTATTCCTGCAGCTTTGATACTGTCTTCCACTTTCTTGGGGCTTGATGGAGTATGGTGGAGTATAAGCATTAGCAGTGTGTTCAAGGGCACTGTTCTAACAACCTGGTATTTGATAGTTTTAAAGGGATTAAAAAGGGAAATTTTGGAACAAGGATAAAAAGGCATATAGTAAGAATTCTCTTTCTTACTATATGCCTATTTCTGTTATTTAGCAAAATACTGATCATTAACCCTATCCTGTAAGTATACATGGGAGTACTTATTGGATGCATATTTATACAATCTGTAGCCTTCATCAATGCAGCTTGAACAAGCATCTCTTGGAATGGTAATGGCAAATATATGGTATCCTGTATCGCTTCCTGAATCTATGGTGTTTACACCTGAGCACCTATTGCATACCTTGAAATTTTGTACTTGGTTTTCCATTATTCCATCTGTATCGTAATATACATGTCTTGGTCTTTGGATGTAATCTCTTCCTCGAATATCCTTAATATATAGGTTTTCTTTATCCTTCCAACGGTTATATACTATTTCAGATACTTTTTTCACATATTCTGTTATATCTTTAGGTTGTCTCAATCTTTCCTTATTATAGTCAGGTTCATGTACTTTAGAGTAGTCCAATCCTGCCATAGCAAGTATTATTCCAAGATTTACATAAGGAAGGGCCCCTTCTATAGAATATCCACCTTCTAAAACTGCAATATTAGGGTTCAACCTATGGTTAAGTTCTGCGTAACCTTGAGCTGTAAAATTCATGTTGGTTATTGGGTCAGTGTAGTGGTTGTCCTGACCAGCTGAGTTGATTATTATATCAGGCTTGTATTCTTCAAGTATAGGTAGTACCACATTGTCTAAAACATATAAAAAACCTTCTTCTCCTGTACCTGGTGGAAGGGGAATATTTATGTTGTATCCATAACCACCAGGGCCTCCAAATTCATCTAAAAAGCCTGTTCCGGGGTATAGGGTTCTACCGTCCTGATGGAAGGAAATAAATAGAGTATTTTTGTCGTTCCAGTATATATCTTGGGTGCCATCTCCATGGTGGCAGTCCGTATCCACAATGGCAATTCTTAGGTCCTTATATTCCTGTCTTATTCTCTCTATCATCACAGCTTCAATGTTTATAATACAAAAGCCTCTGTCTCCATAGACTACCCTTTGAGCATGATGTCCGGGAGGGCGAACAAGGGCAAAGGCTTTATCAACCTTCTTCTCCATTACCATTTGGAATGCTTTTATTGCCCCGCCAGCGGATATTAGGTGGGACTGTGTAACCCTTGTTTTCACATCAGGGACGCAGAAATGTACCCTTTGGACATCCTTTTCATCAGCTACTATTGGATTGAAAAATTCAATTCCTTCAATATCTTCTATTCCTTCTTCAAATATTTGGTCTTGAGTATATAAAAGCCTTTCTTCCCTTTCTGGGTGAGTAGGGCTTATGGCCCAGTCAAAGGCGGGAAAGAATACAAGGCCTAGTTTATTTTTAGCTTTGAGCATATTTATCACCTCGAATCTGGTAGATAAGGCCAGGCTTTATTTGAGCTTTTATTCTAATGTTTTGCCCAATTGTGTAAAAGCCTCGTACCATTTTGAAACAGCTTTCTTCAACTATTTCTGCATCTAGCTCATCTTCTGACGCTCCCATAGCTTTAGCACTTACCTTGACAAGTTCTAAGGCCCTTTTTCTTGCGGTATTTAAATCAAAGCTAGTTTTTATCTTTTCATATAGATTTAACTCAGGTACTGAAAGGATTTTTTTAGAAGTATCAACATGCATTGTGATTTCAGCCGTAGGACGGGATAAAGCTGCACCTATGGCATTGGCAATCTGAAAGTTTTCAGGGTAGTAGCAGGGCAATTTGAATTTCTCTTCAAGAATAGGGGAAAGCACTTTAGCAGGGCCACCAATTATGTTTATTAATTGGGGCTGAAGCTTTTTGCCATAGAGTAATTCCTTGATGGTATAAACGGGCTTTTGATTTATCTCATTTATAATTTGGTCTATATTGGATTTAATCATATCAGCCATTGTGTCTAGTATTAGGGTGGCCATTTCTTTGGCTTCTTTGTTTAATTCTCTTCCAAGGGCTTCCATAGCATTGTAGGCCCTTATCTTTACACTTTCAATATCCCTATCATCTCTGAAGAATTGGAAGACCTCATCATCTAAGAGCCCTAGAACAATCATAGCATCAGTGGGAGTAGGCTTAGGTCCTCCAAAGGCATAGGGCTTTCCTTCTCTTATTGGACCTATTTTTATGTTGCCTTCTTCAATTTCTATGGCGCTATCTCCACCTAATCCAATGGATACAGTGAATATTGCTCTTACCAATGTTTTATACTTGTCTATTTTTATTCCTAAAGGTTCAAATAATGGTACCCCATCTGCTAGGAAGAAAATATCTGTGGTGGTTCCTCCTACATCAAGAAGTACAGCATCCTTATCTGTAGGGAGCATTGCTGAAATTCCCATAAAGCTTGCAGCAGGCCCTGAAAGTATTGTTTCTACAGGTTTTTCTATAGCTCTATCTATGCTCATGGTACCTCCATCCGCTTTAAGTATGAAAATAGGAGCAGAAATACCTTCCCTTTCCATTGAGCCTTTTATATTTTCAGCAAATTCTTTGAAGGTGCTATATACTGCTGAATTTAAATAGGAGGTAAACACTCTGCGAGGGAAATTAAGCTTACCAGACATAGTATGGCCTAGGGTGATTATAGGAGGGTTATTAGATGTTGGGTTAGTCATCTCTTCTTCTAGTAATTTCTTGATTTTTATTTCGTGTTCAGGATTTCTAGTGGAAAATTTGCCTACAACTGCAAAGGATTCAATCCTTTTTTCTTTAAATTTGCTGGATGCTTCTTTTATTTCAGATATATTCACATCCTCAACTACATTACCCCTATGGTCTATATAGCCTGATATAAATACATTTTCATCACCACAGGCTAGATGGGCATAAGGCATTCCTGGACCTGGTTCAATTATCATTCCTACAGTTGATGTTTTCTTCTCTACAATAGCATTTGTGGATATGGTGGTGCTTAAATTGATCCTCTCTATTTTAGACTTATCAAATCCATCTAATAGTTCCTTAAGGGTAGACCAAATGGTGCCAAAAAGATCCTCTCTATTGGTGGGCCTTTTAACAGATTTGATGATTTTGCCCTTGTCTATGATGACCCCATCTATATTAGTACCACCCATATCAATACCTACGATCAATTTAAAGCCTCCTCTTTATCAATTTATTTCAATAATATTATAGCTCTTTAGAGAAAAAATTAACAAGTAAGATTAGAATAAACAAACCTATGGCAGCTATTATGCCATAGGTTTAATACCGTTTTAAGAATCTATTCCTTTGCAGTTTTTATTTTAAATATAAAGTACCAGTATTTAATGATTATCACAGCTATGATGAAAATTCGTACGATAGTGTTGTCTACTTTAATTAAAGGAAATAAAAGCATTAAATCAGAAAGAGCCATAAGCTGGGCTTTTCTTTTAAATGTCATAGACCTACTTTTAATGAAATCCTCCGCATAATCTTTATATATTTTAGTACCCTCTAACCATCTATCAAATCTAGGAGAGCCTTTAACAAAACTAGCTGATGCTAAGATTTCATATTTTACTCCTATGTTAAGTATCTTATATCATATATCATATATACCGTATTTATGAAAAAACTATTCAAAGTAAAATTTTGTCCTTACTTAATAGGGTAAGGGATTCCAATTTAAAGTGCCTGCAATAATGTTGAAAATACCCGGGATTAATGTTATTTTAAAATTAGTAGGGAATAAATCAGGAGGATGGGGTATATGGGTCTTAGAATGCGAAAGAGTATAAGAATTGCTAAAGGAGTAAGGTTAAACTTTGGGAAAACAGGAACCAGCCTAAGCTTTGGTACAAGAGGTTTAAGGTATACAATCCATTCCAGTGGCAGGAGGACTTCTTCAATAGGGATTCCAGGAACTGGCATATACTATGTAAATACTACTTCAGGTAAAAGACAGTACAAAAGTCAAGCCTATGCTAGAAGGCAGCAGATTCAACTTCAAAAACAACAGGAAAGATTAGAGGAGATAGAAAAAAACAAATTGGCTGTAGAGAAGTACAACAACTATATAGAGCTTATCACAGGAGTTCATAAGGAATGTGATGAATACATAGATTGGAAGCATATCTACTCTTTAGAGGAGCCCTTTGACCCTGAAGGCATAGGCCCTAAAGAGGCAGAAGCTATCAGAGAACTAGAAAGCTATAAACCAAGCTTCCTTGATAGGATATTCAAATCAAGAATGGAAAAGAAAAGGCAGAAGCTTAAGGAGAAAGTAGAGGTTGCCCGTAAGGAGGATAAAAGGGATTATGAAGAATGGGAAAAGCTGCATGAATTGGCAAGGAAAATATTAAAGGGAGATTTGGATGCTTATCTTCAGGTGATAGAAGAGATGAATCCTCTAGATGATCTGTTGGATTTTGGCAGTGAGTTTGAGTTTGGAGTAAAAGACCCAAAAGCTATGGAAGTAGAGTTTATGGTAAAATCCAATTCCGTAGTTCCAACCTATTCCCTAAGCTTAACTAAAACAGGAAAGCTATCAAAGAAAGACCTAACTAAAACTGCCTACTATGATTTGGTACAGGATTATGTAGCTAGTACTGTCATTAGGATAGCAAGGGATATTTTTGCATTGCTCCCCTTAGATAAGGTAGTAGTCCACGCAGTAGACAATATATTAAACACCCAAACAGGCCATGAAGAGGAAAAGACCATATTGTCTGTAGCATTTGAAAGGGAAATATTAGAAAAACTTAATTTTGAACGCATAGATCCATCTGATGCCCTTAACAATTTTAGGCACAATATGAGATTTTTAAAGACCAAAGGATTTCAGCCAGTAGAAAGGATAACAGATTAATGCTATTCAAGTGGATGCATTTTAGAGAACCCATTTAAACTGTTTCTTTAAAATTTATTGAAATCCTAAAATATATTGGGATAGAATGGGTATAGACTTAGCAGCTGAAAGTAAATGATATTGGGAGGGATACATATGTCATTTTGCTGGTGTACCATCCATGTTAAAGATATGGAGGAATCATTAAAGTTCTATAAGGAAATAGTAGGGCTTAAGGAAAATGTCAGATTTAAAGCTGGACCAGGAATGGAAATTGTGTTTTTGGGAGAAGGAGAGACTAAAGTAGAGCTGATATGTGATGAGAAGCAGGAAAGTGTAGATATTGGAAAGGATATTTCACTAGGATTTAGGGTTAATTCATTGGATGAGATGATGAATTTTGTAAAGGAGAAGGGGATAGAGATTCACAGTGGGCCCTTCCAGCCAAATCCTCATACAAGGTTTTTCTTTGTACTTGACCCAAATGGATTGAAGATCCAGTTTGTCGAGGAAAGGAAATAAGCTATTCCAACAGTATGGGGAAACAAATTGTGAGGTGGTAAGATGAAGCTTTTTTTCATATCTGACATACACGGTTCTGAATACTACTTGAATAAAGCCTTGGAAAGGTTTAAGGAGGAGAAAGCTGATTATATAGTTATATTAGGAGACCATCTATATCATGGGCCTAGAAATCCGTTTCCACAAGGATACGAGCCTAAAAAAGTCACTGAAATATTAAACAGCTTGTCGGATAAAATCATATCAATAAGGGGAAACTGTGATAGTGAAGTAGACCAAATGGTTTTGAATTTTCCCATTATGGCTGATTATTCCATTATTTTTTATGAAGGGAAGAAGCTCTTTTTAACTCATGGGCACATCTATAATGAGAAGAATATGCCTAAGTTGAAGGATAAAGATGTATTCATATATGGCCATACCCATATTCCTAGGGCAGAAAAGGTGGACAATGTATTTTTACTCAATCCAGGTTCAATTAGCCTTCCAAAGGAAAACAATCCACATACTTATGGGGTTTTAGAGAAGGATACATTTAGAATCAAAGATTTGGATGGCAATGTGGTAAAAGAGATTAACATAATGGAATAAATTTAAAAAAGAGTAGTAAGCTGTCGCTTTCTACTCTTTTTGATTGACTTTATCAGCTTCTTCATCAGGCTGAACATATACTATTGCCTTTTCCATTCTGTGGTCTTTTACGGATAATACCTTGATATGAAGATTTAGAATATCAAGTTCAGGAGTAGTTCCATCAGCTGGTATGGTACCCAGCATTCCAAATACAAAGCCGCCGAAGGTATCGTACTCTTCGATATCGGGAAGATCTATATTCAACTGTTTAGCTACTAACTCTATTGGTGCAGAGCCTTGAATTTTCCAAGTTCTTGAATCGATTCTCTCTATAGGTGGTGGTTCCACAGGAATTGTAATATCATCATCAAGGTTTCCCACCAGTTGTTCTAGTAAGTCGTTAATAGTTATTATTCCAGTCATTCCACCGTAATCATCTAATACTACAGCAAAGTGGTTTTTGGTTTTTTTCATATTATTAAATAGTATATCCGTTCGTACTGTTTCTGGTACGAAATAAGCAGGGCGGACAGCCTTTTCTAACACATTTTTTCTAGACTTATCTTTAAGCCTAAAGTAATCTTTGGTATTTAATACCCCTATAACATTATCAGTGCTTTCATGGCAAACGGGGTAATAGGTATGACGGCTTTCATTGATGGTCTTTTCCCAATCCTCTTCGCTTTCTTCAAGCCATAAGAGGCTAACTTCAGTTCTATGGGTCATTACATCTTGGGCATATTTATTATCAAACTCAAATATATTGTGTATCATTTCCTGTTCATTAGGGTTGATAGAGCCTTTTTGGCTTCCCTGATCCACTAGCATTCTAATATCCTCTTCAGTAATATTGTTGTCATCTGCATAGGGGTCAATTCCAAGAAGGCGTAAAATGCCATTGGTGGATATGGTTAAAAGCCATACGATAGGGTTAAATATCTTTGCTACAAAAGCTATCAACCCAGATATTATTAGAGATATCCTTTCAGGATTTTTCATAGCCAGTCTCTTTGGAACTAGTTCCCCAAATATCAATGTAAAATAGGATAGAATGATGGTTATTAATATTACTGCTATAGTATCTAAGGTAGCTGGTTTTATATTTACTCCTAATTGAACAAATAAGTTTACCAATTTATCCGAAAAGTTATCAGCCGCAAAAGCACTGGCTAGGAATCCTGCTAGAGTAATACCCACCTGTATAGTGGAGAGAAAGCGAGAAGGCTCTTCAATTAAGTGCAATAGCCTAATTGCACGTTTATCTCCTTCCTTTTTTAAACATTCTAATCTGTTTTCGTTGGCCGATAATACTGCAATTTCTGCACAGGCAAAAACTGCATTAGTTAAGATTAAGATCAGCTGTAGGGCAATCTGCCACCCTATAGACACATCTGACAAATTCAACAACCTCCTAAAAGATAATAATAAAATAAAAAATCATAATAATATAAAAAACAAAAAAAGGACACACAAACAAAGGCAATTGCAAAAACAATAGCCATTGTTTCGTGTCCTCTATATTCTTCTTCTAATTATGAAAGACCGCTTATATGGAAATAGATTAATATTCAACCCTGGATAAGGTGAATCGTCCACTTTGATTGTCCACTCCTTTTCTTATCTATGATATTACCACAGAAAAGAATATTAGTCAATAAAGGGAAACTTTAAAAAACATTATAGCATGTTTTAGTTATATTTGTTGAATAGAGTAAATGATTATATTAAATATTGTATAATTATATTAGGTAGACTTTGCATTGTAGTTTATCTGGATACTTTTGGAGATGGTTTAGTTGAAGAAAATCGCTTATTACCTAGTAATGATCAAGGTAGTATTAATGCTAATTATAATATTTTACTTATCCTTTTTATATATAGACTTGTTTAATATGAAATATATTCAGCTATCAGATAGAATTAAGTTTATATGTATAATACTGTGCTTTTTTCTAGCTTTATTATCAAATCATAATCCTTTTGATAAATATAATATGCAATTGCTGCAGCTTGGGCTTTTATTAACAGTAATAGCTGATTTTTTCTTATTGATAGTAGATGATTATTACCCTATTGGAGTTGCTGTATTCGCCATAGCTCAAATCACTTATACCATAAGATTTGATGCTGGAAATAAAGCAAACATCATAAAAAACTACATTGTAGTATTTCTAATATTATTTTTAGTCTATGCTGTTGCAAATAGCTTTATAAAGATTGACATATTAGTTCCCATTAGCCTATGCTATGGAATAAGTCTTGTGACAAATGTCTATAAGTCCATAGTTATATTTAGAAATAGAATCTATCCTAATCCAAATGCAATTATGGTAGCTTTAGGGATGGCCCTTTTTCTCCTATGTGATATAAATGTAGCGCTGTATAATATACTTAAGCTTATAAATGAAACCAAGGGAATAATATACAGGATATCAAGCGTATCCATGTGGCTATATTATTTGCCCTCTCAGGTGCTATTAGCTTTAAGTGGATATAATTATAAAATTTAGGAGGTAGTAGTATGAATAAGATGAAAATAGGTTTAATACAGATGAAAGTCCAGCAGGATAAGATGAAGAACATAGAAATTGCTAAACATTTTATAGCCAAAGTGGTAGAAGAAGGGGCAGATATGGCAGTTCTTCCAGAGATGTTTAACTGTCCATATAATACCGCTAATTTCCCAATCTATGCTGAAGAGGAAGGTGGAGAAACCTTTAGGCTCCTCTCAGATTTAGCAAGAGAAAACCATATATATCTCGTGGCAGGCTCCATTCCTGAAAGGGAAGGGGACAAAGTATATAACACCTCCTTTGTCTTTGACAGAAAGGGGAACAAAATAGGAAAGCATAGGAAGATGCACCTATTTGACATAGATGTAGAAGGAGGTCAATATTTTAAGGAATCGGATACTCTATCCCCTGGAAAGGAGCTGAATGTTTTTGAGACTGAGTTTTGCAAGGTTGGGCTTTTAATATGCTATGATTTGAGATTTCCTGAAGCCTCCAGGATATTGGTTGAAAAAGGAGCAAAGGTAATTGTAGTCCCTGCAGCTTTTAATATGACTACAGGTCCAGCTCATTGGGAGATATTGTTCAGAAGCAGGGCTTTAGATAATCAAGTCTATACTGTAGGGGTGGCCCCTGCTAGAGATGAAAACTATTCCTATATATCCTATGCTAATTCCATAGTTGCATCTCCTTGGGGGAATATAATAGAGAGGATGGATGAAAAGGAAGGGTATAGAGTTGTGGAATTGGATTTGGATTATGTTGAGAAGGTAAGAAGAGAGCTTCCGCTGCTTAAGCATAGGAGGACAGATGTGTATAAAATGGAATTAATATAAAATAATTGCGAAAGCAACAAATATGTGGTATATTAAATTTGGAGGGGATTTGCTTTGGAAAAATGTCCAGATGAATATGCAGGCAGATGGTTTTCGGTGTTTCACAGGTTGCCCCTAAGTTTTTTGTCAGAGGGCTTGAAAGACTACAATATTAGCAGCGGTCAGGTAATGTTTTTACTTGAACTTTACTATTTAGATGGAATAAGCCAAGAAGAACTGTCTTCCTATCTAAACATAGATGAGGCCAATACTACAAGAGCCATTAAGAAGTTAGAGAAGGAAGGCTATGTAATAAGAAAAAGGGATGAAGAGGATCGAAGGGTTAAAAGAATATATCTTACAGAGAAAGCATTGGAAATAAAGCCCAAAGTATTGGATTTAATGAATCAGTGGGAAGAGAAGATGCTAAAAAGCTTGACGAGCGTTGAAAGGGAAGTTTTCATAGACCTGTTAAAGAAGGTAGGCCATTCTTTATCGGATAATGGAAGATGTTTAATCTGTGGTAAGAATTGCGTAAGCAATGACAATGAGTGGTAATTTATGAATATGTTGGATATGTTTGATGTGATGGTTTGCAAACCTTATTTAAGGATGAGCAAACCTTTTTTTATTGGCTCTTTATCAATAGTTGGGGTGGGATTTTTTGCAATCCCGCTCCATTACTATTTTTAGCCCT
>JAAROH010008249.1_pt1 | contig 11364 bp, 6 predicted proteins | sample 7248631 | NCBI WGS metagenome assembly JAAROH01 (sample SAMN09772309, study PRJNA484901) | compost metagenome | isolation source: Vermicomposting unit | place: India
GAGGATTTGAAAGCCGTCAAGTCTTGGAGAATTATAAAAACTATGCTAAGACATGTTTTGAGCTTTTCGGAGACAGAGTAAAAAGGTGGATTACCTTTAATGAACCGATAGTTCCAGCAGAAGGAGGATACCTTTATAACTTTCATTATCCAGACGTTGTGGATTTTAAGAAAGCTATACAGGTATGTTTCAATACTGTATTAGCGAGTGCAATGGCAATTAACGAGTTTAAAAAGTTAGAGATTAAAGATAGCAAAATAGGTATTGTGCTGAATCTTACTCCTTCATATCCTAGAAGCAACCATCCTGCAGATTTAAAAGCGGCAGAGATAGCTGATCTTCTCTTCAACAGAAGCTTTTTAGATCCATGTGTCAAAGGAGAATATCCTGAGAAACTTGTAGAACTTTTAAAGAGTTACAACCATTTGCCGGTATATACAGAAGATGATCTTGAACTTATAAAAAATAATACAGTTGACTACCTTGGAGTAAACTATTATCAGCCAAGAAGAGTAAAAGCAAAAGAAAACATGCCTAACCCATACGGTGTATTTACACCCGACTGGTTTTTTGACGAGTATGTAATGCCGGGAAGAAGGATGAATCCGTACAGAGGATGGGAGATATACGAAAAAGGAATATACGATATCTTGATAAATGTAAGGGACAACTACGGAAACATAGAGTCATATATCTCCGAAAATGGTATGGGCGTAGAAGGAGAAGAGCGTTTCATAAAAGACGGCATAATCCAAGATGACTATAGAATTGAATTTATCAAAGGCCATTTAAAATGGCTTCACAAGGCTATTGAAGAAGGATGCAACGTAAAAGGCTATCACCTTTGGTCTTTCATGGACAACTGGTCATTCCTAAATGCATATAAAAATCGCTATGGGCTCGTATCAGTCGACATATCAACACAAAAGAGGACTATCAAGAAAAGTGGATATTGGTATAAAGAATTAGCAAAAAACAATGGGTTTAGCGAATGAAATTTTCCCTCTTTATGAGGGATTTTTTTATTTGTTATAGAAATTGTTATCTATAAAATTATTTTTTTCAGGAGATGTTTAAAATTAAGATAGAAGTAATAGCGAGATTAATCTACGAATTGCTATGTTTTTGAGATAAAAAATTTTTTATGATAAAGCAGGAATTTTTAAATTTTTGTAGAATAAATATTATATATAGAAATTGATTACTATGGAGGTATTTAATTTGGAAAATGTAACGATAAAAGATGTTGCAAAGCATGCACAAGTGTCAATAGCAACTGTTTCGAGAGTGCTAAACGACAATTATCCTGTTAGTAAAGAGACAAAAGAAAAAGTTTTAAAAGCAATGAATGAGTTGAACTTTAAACCCAATAGTATAGCAAGAAGTTTGAAAAGCAATATTACACATTTAATTGGTGTAGTTATTCCTGATATTTCTAATTCGTTTTTTATGGAAATAATAAAAGGAATTGATAGCATTGTTAGCAAAGAAGAATATAGTTTGATTCTGTCATACACAGATGAAAATTTTGAAAAAGAGTTAAATGTTCTTAAAAGGCTTTCGCAGAAACGTGTTGATGCGATAATATTGGCATCTTCAAATATTGACAATGAATATTTAGATGATTTAATCAAGGAAAACATCCCTGTTGTTTTGATAGATAGAAAGATTAAAAACAGCAATGTGGATGTTATTGTAAGTGATGACTTTGGAAGTTCATATATGTTGACTAAGTATTTGATAGAAATGGGGCATGAGGATATTTGCATTGTAAATGGCAATTTAAATGTTAGCACTGGCATAGAAAGATATGAGGGGTTTAAAGCAGCCATGATGGATTACAATATTGAGATTAAAGATGAGTTTGTTCTTAATGGATATTATTCTTGGGAAAAAGCTTATGAAGAGGTGAAAAAATTAATTGTGGATAAAAAGAAAATACCATCGGCTATATTTGCAGCTAACAATAGGATGGCAGAAGGCACGATGTTAGTATTGAAAGAGAATAATTTAAAAATTCCCGATGATGTTTCACTTGTTACCTTTGAAGAAATTGAAAACCAGAAATTGATAGAACCAAAACTTACTTGCATTAAACAAAATGCTTTGTTAATGGGGAAAAAAGCTGGACAAATGATTTTAGAGAGAATAAAAAATAAAGAAACTAATCCTAAAGAAATAGTTGTAGTGTCTGATCTCGTTATTAATAGCTCTGTCAAAAAAATAAATTAAATTAAACTATAGGTGGTGAATATAATGCCTGGAACAAATAGTGTTTTAGTGGTATCAAAAAATCAGTTTAACAAAATCAACACTTGGATGTTTTTACTGCGCGGATGTGCGATTCTGATTTTGGTATCAACATTTATTCCTGCATTGAACCCAGCGATGGTCAGTGGTTTGATTGATAAGAATTCTGCTTTATTTACTATGGCAGTGTCTTATAGTTCGCTTGTAGAAGGATTTACAAGAGCAATAAACAGAGGATGGGTTAATAGCAGTACAGTGCTAAACATATATGTTTCTTCTCTTCTAACCTTTCTTAGTGTTGCGGCGATTGTGGCAGGTTGTTGCATGACGCTGGGTAAGTTGAAATTGCAAAGATTAGGTATAAAAATTATCATTATAGGGTGTGGAGCAGCTATAATTTCTTTGCTTCTTTTGTTTCCGGCGTATTATGCTCTTTGTGGAAGTACTAACCTTAACGCAGTTCAACCTATGATATCATATTCATATTTGATTTTTGCTATATTTTTAATTATTTGTGCTATATTAGGGATTGCTAATATAAAATTATTACCAAAGCCGTCGGAAAACGATAAATATGAAATGGAAGCAAAATATAAATTGTTTTTAATGGCGCTCCCGTTTGTAATCCTTTGCTTTTTGTTCTCATATTTGCCTCTTTGGGGATGGCGGTATGCATTTTTTGATTATACTCCAGGACTTGGACTAAGCTGGAATAATTTCGTTGGACTTAAATGGTTTGAATTTTTGTTTAAAAATGCAGCTAGTAGAGCTGATATCATAAGGGTTATGACAAATACTCTTGCGATGAGTGGAATTGGTATTGCAACGTCGTTCTTGCCAATGGCTTTTGCAATTTGTCTTACAGAAATAAGATCAGTAAAATTGAGAAAATCAATTCAAGTTGTTACAACGATACCGAATTTTATCAGTTGGGTTTTGGTATACAGTTTGGCTTTTGCCATGTTTTCTACTGAAGGTTTTGTCAACACAGTTTTGATAAAATTAGGATTGGAAAAAACTGCCACTAATTTTCTTATGAGTGGAAGTCATATTTGGCTTAAAATGTGGTTATGGGGAACATGGAAAGGTCTTGGATGGAGTGCAATCATATACATAGCAGCCATCTCAGGCATAGATCAACAACTTTATGAAGCAGCTACTGTGGATGGTGCAGGACGATTTAAGAAAATATGGCACATTACTATACCGGGACTTATGCCAACATTTTATGTGTTGCTTCTCCTGAGTATTGCAGGCATTCTTTCAAATGGCATGGACCAATATTATGTATTCAGGAATGCGGCAAATCAAAATTCAATTGAGGTGTTAGATTTATACGTATATTTATTAGGGCTTGGCAGTGGGGGCACTGGAAATATACCATTGGCAACGGTTGTTGGCATGTTGAAATCTGTAATCAGTATTACGTTATTAATGGCTGCAAATTGGTTTTCTAAATTGTTACGTGGAGAAAGTATAATTTAGGGGGATTAGTTATGAATGTAGATAGTGTAAATAAGACTAATTTATCATCGAAAAAGTTTAAGGTATTTAAGGTTAGAAATGATAGAAGTTTAGGTGATATAATTTTTGATTTCTTTAATCATGTCTTTTTCATATTGTTTAGTTTAATTTGCTTATTCCCATTTTATTATCTTTTTATAAACACTATAAGTGATAATAATTTAGTAAGCTCAGGTCAGATATTATGGTATCCTAAAGGAATTCATTTTGATAATTACTTAGCTCTGCTACAAGTACATGATCTTGCAACTGCAACATTTGTATCTGTAGCCAGGACTATTTTAGGGACGGCTTTAATGGTATTGGCATCGGCTTTTGTTGGATATTTAGTGACAAAACAAAAAATGTATGGTCGTAAGTTCATTTATCGCTTTATAGTAATTACCATGTATTTTAATGCTGGTTTAATTCCATGGTATTTGAATATGTCTATGCTTGGCTTAACTAATAATTTTTGGGGTTATATAATTCCTGGAATAGTATCGCCATTTAATATTATATTAGTAAAAACATATATTGAGTCAATACCACCAGATCTTGAAGAAAGTGCCGAAATTGATGGAGCGGGATATTTTACTATATTTTGGAAAATTATTTTGCCGCTATCTAAGCCCATTTTAGCTACTATTGCCATATTTGGTGCTGTTGGCAATTGGAATAGTTTTACCGATTCTATGATATTAATGTCTGGGAATCCATCATTATATACATTACAGTATAGATTGTATATATATTTGACAAGTACGTCAGATTTAGCGAATCTCATGAATTCAGGCGGTTCAGTTTCTCAAAATGTCATAAATTCAGTCATGAATATGAGGACGATGAGAATGACTGTAGCGATGGTTACTCTTATTCCAATTTTGCTGGTTTATCCATTTATGCAGCGATATTTTGAGAAAGGAATTATGATTGGTGCTGTTAAAGGATGAGATTGCATGGATAAGTTAAAAATTAATATTTTAAAAATATTAATTTTTATAAATATCATAATTTTAAAGGAGGTTTTAATGTGAAAATCAGGAAATTTGTAGCCGTTTTAGCAGCCAGTTTCATGGTATTATTTACGTTGGCTGGCTGCACACCTAAAGTAACTCAAACAAAATCAAATAATTCAAATGCTGTTTCAGACAATGCAAAAGAAGGCGACATAGCGTCAATAAAACCTAAGAATCCTATAACCCTTACTGTCTATAGTCAGTTGGCAAATTTTCAAGGTGAACAAACAGGATGGTTTGCGAAAGTCCTTTTGGACAAATTCAATGTAAAATTGAACATTGTCAAGGATGGCGATGGTGTCTTTGCTACAAGATTGGAATCTGGTAACCTTGGCGATATAGTGGTATTTGGAAATGACTCTACAGATTACCAGACAGCAGTGAAAGCAGGCGCATTGCTTGATTGGAATAAAGACAATTTACTTGATGATTACGGTCCTTATATTAAAGCACATATGCAAATGGCATTGGAAAAGAATAAATCCATTTCTGGAGGACATATATATGGTTTTGGACACGATGTAGGCAGTAGTGCTACAGAACATTCAGCTCCATTTTATGGTCCGTTTATTAGATGGGATTTGTATAAACAGTTAGGATATCCAAAGATAAATACATTAGAAGATTTTATTCCTCTTTTAGAAAAAATGCAGCAATTAGCGCCAACATCTGATACAGGGAAGAAAACATATGGAGTCTCTTTATTTAAAGACTGGGATGGAAATATGGTTATGTTTGTAAAAGCAACGGCGGCTCTATACGGTTGGGATGAATTTGGATTTGGATTGTATAATGTGAATACAGGAGAGTATCAAGATGCACTAAAGCCAGGCGGAGAGTACTTAAGGATGTTAAAGTTCTACAATACTTTATATCAAAAAGGGTTACTTGATCCAAACTCCATGACGCAGACTTTTGACGATGTAACACAGACTTACAAAACAGGTGGTGCATTCTTTAATATATTTGACTTTATGAGCAGTGCAATATACAATACACCAGATCATCTGAAAGCAGGAAAGGCCATGATGCCTTTAGTAGCTTCTGATCAAAAAAATGTAGCTTACGGTTTAAATATGTATGGAGGAAATCGTGTCTGGACTATTGGTGCAAAAACACAATATCCTGAATTATGTATGGCTATTATAAATTGGCTATCGACACCTGAAGGCGTAATGACAAATAACTATGGACCTAAAGGTGTAACTTGGGATTATGATAAAGAAGGTAGGCCAATTTTAACGCAACTGGGTGAAAAAGCCATGAGTGATGGCAATACAGAGCTTCCTGCTCCATACTCGGGAAAATTTAGTGATGGAGTCGATGAGATAAATAACACTACTTGGGCAATAGATTCGAAAAATCCAGATGCGAAAAATGGTGATACTTACAACTATAAATTCTGGGAGACGCGGCAATCACTACCTGTAAGTTCAATTGAACAGGATTGGAGAGACAAAATGGGTGTTCCTAACTTGGATCAGTATTTGGTAAAAAACAACCAATTGGCAATTTCACTGGGAACTACTTATTCTGCTACTCCAATGTCTAATGAATTAACTACTACTTGGAACCAAGTAAAGCAGATAATTGTAAACGGTTCATGGAAAGCAATATATGCAAAATCAGATGCGGAATTTGACTCTATTGTAAAAGATATGACAAATCAAGCATACGCTCATGGATATGAGGACTGCGTCAAGTATCAACAGCATGAAGCAGAGATACGCAAGTCATTAGATGACAAAGTGAGAAGTAAATAAGCAGTATTGGGGTCTTACGCTTATTGGGTAAGATCCCAATTTTTCAACCAGTTCAAATGAAAGGAGTGGGATTTTTAATCATGTACATTGAAGAAAAAAATCGCTTTTCGGATGAGAGATTTGGCAAGAAAATTTATAATAATTTTAAAGCTGCAATATACTGTCCTGTTGGCGACTTGATAGGCATTACGGATATGGAGCTCTTTGCAAAAAAGTTTGAATGGATCGAAAAGCATATAAATGTAGGAAAAGTCTACTTGGAAACATATCGGCAAGGTATAACTATTCAGAAGGAACAGGTTAGAAAGTTAATAGACTTTTTTAAAGAAAAAGGAATTGAGATTGCAGGAGGAATTACGACTGACAGTGCTCCAAAGGGGGAAGGAGGGTTTAATCCACTATGCTATACCAATCCTGATACAGTGCAATTGTTAAAAGATGTGGTGGAATTTACTGCTTCGTTATTTGATGAAATAATTTTGGATGATTTCTATTTTACAAATTGTAGATGTCCATCATGCATCAAAGCAAAAGGAAATAGATCTTGGAAAGATTTTAGACTAGAATTGATGAAGGAAATCTCTGAAAAAATAATAGTTGGTACGGCTAAAGCTGTGAATCCAAAGGTAAAGATGATTATAAAATATCCAAATTGGTATGAGCATTATCAGGAGACAGGTTATAATCTTCAAGAAGAACCAAGGATTTTTTATGGAATTTATACAGGCACAGAAACACGAAATCCTATGTATACTCAACAGCATTTGCCAAAGTATCTAAGCTATTTTAATATGCGTTATATGGAGAACGTAGCACCTGGACGGAATGGTGGCGGCTGGTATGATCCATTCGAGTGCTCATATAATCTTACATCATACGCAGAACAAGCTTATTTGACATTGTTTGCAAAAGCAAAAGAGGTAATGATGTTTAGCTTAGGTTCACTATTAGATCCAGAGTTTTCATTATGCGTGCCTGTAAATGGCCAAATTTTTATGGATTTGGATTCTTATTTAGGTGAGCTGGGTGAACCGGTTGGTATTGCTACGTATTTGCCATACCACAGTCATGGGGAAGACTATCTGCACAATTATATAGGTATGTTAGGAATTCCACTTGAGCCATATCCTCAATATCCCGAAAGTGCTAAAACAATATTTTTAACAAAAAGCGCAGCTATGGATAAAGATATTGTTTTTAAAGTAGCTAAAAGTTTAGCAAATGGTGCAGATGTGGTAGTTACTTCTGGCTTTGTTGAAGCAGCCACAAATCTTGGATTTCAGGGTATACTGACAAATGTTACAGTAACAAACAGAAAGATAAGTGTTAACAGTTATGCTTACTCAAATGATGGAGGAATTACATTCGGTGGTTGTGAAGAGTCAGTAAAAGCAATTGAAATACCGCAGATGGAATTTCAGACTAATGATACTTGGGAGCTTATTGCAGGTTTTGGAGAAGATAACAACTTTCCTATATTGTTAAAAACAATTTATGGAAATGGGCATCTATATATACTTACTATACCAGAGGACTATGGAGATTTGTACAATTATCCCAGAAAAATTCTATATATAATTCGGTCTGTATTTTTGAAAAATAGTCCTATAATGTTAGATTCAGTTTCAAAGATAGGTCTGTTTTTGTATAGCAATGACTGCCTAATTATACATTCTTTTATACCTTGGTATGATGAAGTGTGTTTAATATTGAGAAACGGGTATACGGCTGTAAAAGATTTGGTAAGTAGAAAGATTATAAAGTCAGAAATTGAAAAAGGAAACAATGTCATAAGGCTTCGTGTTTCCCCAGGAATAAATAAAGTATTTAAGCTTATAAAAGAATGAATAATGCCATTAGATAATGAATTTACGCTCAAAGTTGATTAAAATGGAGGTTTTACTATGGTGCCAAATAAAATGAAATCTATTAACTGGTTTACAAATGCCCGCTTCGGTATGTTTATACATTGGGGATTGTATGCGATTCCTGCGCGGGGTGAATGGGTACGCAGCCAAGAAAGAATATCTAATGAAGATTATGAAATATATTTTAGGGAATTTAACCCAATAAATTATGATCCTCAAAAATGGGCTCAATTGGCTAAATATGCAGGAATGAAATATGCTGTAATGACTGCGAAACATCATGATGGATTTTGCTTATTTGACAGCAAATTGACTGATTATAAATCAACAAATACACCAGCCAAAAGAGACTTTATAAAAGAATATGTAGATGCATTTCGAAAGGAAAATTTGCGTGTCGGATTATACTATTCATTACTTGATTGGCATCATGATGAATATCCTGCATATAATGATCCCTATCATCCCATGAGAGGAAATGAATTATTTAGAAACAAGGAGTATGATTTTTCCAAGTATGTAGATTACATGCAAGGTCAGGTGAGAGAGCTTACAACAAATTACGGTAAGTTAGATATTATGTGGTTTGACTTTTCTTATGATGACAAAACAGGGGATGCATGGGGAGCATCAGAGCTTGTCAAAATGGTTCGTTCTAATCAACCAGAAATATTAATAAACAGTAGATTAGGTGGCAATTTAAAGTCAATAGATCCCGAAGTATATGCAGGTGATTTTGCAACACCTGAGCAGATGATTCCAGCAGAAGGTGTTTTTGATGAATTGGGCAATCCTGTGCCATGGGAAGCATGTATAACAATGAATGATCATTGGGGGTATTGTGCAATAGATAAAAATTTTAAATCTGCAAAACAAATTATAAGACTTTTGGTAGAATGTGTGAGTAAAGATGGCAATTTGCTTTTAAATGTTGGCCCAAATGCAAAAGGGGAAATACCAGAAGAATCTGTAGAGGTGCTTTTGCAAATAGGTAAATGGATGAATAAAAATAGCGATAGTATTTACGATTGTGGGTCATCTGAACTGCCAAAACCAGAATGGGGAAGGTACACGAAAAACGGAAAAAAACTATATGCACATATTTTTGAAAGAAGTTTAGGACCGATAGTATTGAAGGGATTAAAAGGGAAAATAAATAAAGCCAGATTGCTATCTGATCTTTCAGAAATTAAAGTTACTGATTACTGGCATAACAATTTAGATGATCAAGATAGCGCATTTCTTGACGTTCAATGGGCAGGACTCCCGGACGAAATTGATACTGTAATCGAGTTGGAACTAAAATAATGAAAATACATCTTAATATATGATTATATATAGTTAAATGGAGGTAATTTTATGGGGAAATATAAACCAATAAGCGGAAAATATCCACATTTTCTCCATGGAGGTGACTATAATCCAGATCAATGGCTATATTATCCTAAAATTTTAGATGAAGACATAAGATTGATGAAATTAGCCAATTGGAATGTGGTAAGTTTAGGCATATTTGCTTGGGCCGCTTTAGAACCAGAAGAAGGAAATTATCAATTTGAATGGTTGGACAGTATAATGGACAAGTTGTATGACAATGGAATATATGTCATACTTGCAACACCAAGTGCTGCACCTCCTGCATGGCTTCTTGAAAAGTATCTAGAAGTAGCGAGGGTTGATTCAAATAGAATAAGACATCTTTTTGGAGGGAGGCAGAACCATTGTTTTACATCTCCAATATACAGAGAAAAAGTGAGAAATATCAATAGAAAACTTGCAGAGAGATATAAGGACCATCCAGCTTTGATTGCTTGGCATGTATCAAATGAATACGGAAATGATTGTCATTGCAATTTATGTCAAGAAGCATTCAGAAATTGGCTTAAGAAAAAATACGATAATGATATAAAAAAATTAAATCATGAATGGTGGAGCTACTTTTGGAGCCATACATTTACAGATTGGTCACAGATACAAACGCCATCACCAATTGGCGAAACAACTATACATGGATTAAACTTGGATTACAAGAGATTTGTAACAGATCAGACGATAGATTTTTTTGAAAATGAGATTGCACCTTTAAAAGAGCTAACACCCAATATCCCTGTAACAACTAATTTTATGGGAACTTTTCCGGGACTTAACTATTGGAAATTTGCAAAACATCTTGATGTCATATCATGGGACAGCTATCCGACTTGGCATGGAAATGAAGAGGATTGGGTAGTTGCATATAAAACAGCATTTGTCCACGATATCAATCGCTCTCTTAAAGGTGGACAGCCATTTATGCTGATGGAAAGCACACCAAGTGTTACAAATTGGCAGCCTGTTTCAAAATTAAAAAGACCAGGAATGCATGTTTTATCATCAATACAGGCAGTTGCTCATGGAGCAGATACTGTTCAGTATTTTCAATGGAGAAAAAGCAGGGGAGGATTTGAAAAATTTCATGGTGCAGTAGTAGATCACTGTGGACATGAGAACACAAGAGTATTTAAAGATGTTAAAGAAGTGGGAGAAATACTAAAAAAGTTAGATCCGATTATAGGTACAACTGTAGAACCAGAGGTGGCTATAATTTACGATTGGGAGAACAATTGGGCGATAGAAGATGCAAAAGGCCCAAGGCAAGAAAAAAAAGATTACCTTTTGACGTGTCAATCACATTATAGGCCATTTTGGAGTAAAGGTGTTCCGGTAGATGTGATCGACATGGAAAGCGATTTTAATAGATACAAGCTATTAATAGCTCCAATGCTTTATATGTTAAAGGATGGTGTAGCTGAAAGAATAAAACAATTCGTAAAAAATGGTGGAACTTTTGTAATGACATATTGGAGTGGCATAGTAAACGAAAATGATCTTTGTTATCTAGGTGGTTTTCCAGGGCCGCTGAAAGAGGTATTGGGGATTTGGAGCGAAGAAATAGATGCATTGTACGATAAAGATGAAAAT
>JAAROH010008250.1_pt1 | contig 11343 bp, 11 predicted proteins | sample 7248631 | NCBI WGS metagenome assembly JAAROH01 (sample SAMN09772309, study PRJNA484901) | compost metagenome | isolation source: Vermicomposting unit | place: India
AATTACGCAAGCATTATATACTAGTCGACGCCTCAAATTTAGAAAATACGCTGAAATTTTCTGGTCCTCTTTTTTTTCTACCATTTTTTCATCAATCGCTTTCCGCATCTATTTTACCATAGTGCGGAAAGTTGTTCAGTAACTTGAGCCTTCAAGATCTGGTTCAGAACAGATTCCAGCAATTTGGCCACTCCATCATCTTTTGAATCTTTCAAAAACAGGTGATGCAAAATCTCCGAATCTACGGTAATCTGATATTGAGCCATTGTGAAACCCTCTCCGATTAGGGATATTTGCCAATGCTTATTCTAACCGAGGAATTTCACCATGGCTCACTTATTTTTTGTGAGGACCATTTTTACACAATTATACGGACTTAACTCCGGTACGCTCTTAGGTAACACAGTTTACAGATTAAACTTCTGTAATCTTCGATAAAATGTACTTCGCGGGATGTTCATCAATCGGGCAGCCTGCGTAGCGTTTCCTCCGGTTTTTTGCAACGCCTGAATGATCTTCTCCTTCTGAATCTGTTCTCGCAATGTAAGAGTGTTTGATCCACCAATACTATTTGATTGTTCCCCGGGTGATGACAGATCTGTTGAAGCAAATAACGGAGGTAAATGAGAGAGATCGGGTGACTCATCTCCACAGAAGATGCGCATGCGTTCCAAGGCATTAAAAAGCTCACGGATGTTCCCAGGCCAGTCATATTGGATGAATTTATTCATAATTTCGTCCGGGATCTCAACCGGCCAATTTTTCTGACGACAATAGTATTTAACCAGATAAGGAATATCTTCCTTGCGTTCACGAAGCGAGGGAACATTGATCGGAAAAACAAAAAGACGATAAAATAAATCTTCGCGAAAATTTCCTTGTTGCACCAGTTCCCGAAGGTCATGGTGTGTAGCCGTAATCACCCGGATATCAAGTGGAATCGCTTTCATTCCACCGAGTGGAATCACCTCACGCTCCTGTAGCACACGCAAAAGTGCAACCTGCATAGCTGGCGGGATCTCCCCGATTTCATCAAGAAATAATGTTCCGTGATTTGCCTGCTCTAGCTTTCCTTTATGTCCGTGGCGTCGAGCACCAGTGAAAGCTCCCCTCACGTAACCAAATAATTCGCTTTCCATCAGGCTTGGCGGAATCGCTCCACAGTTTACGGTGATAAAAGGACCATTCTTGCGGGAACTATTCTGATGAATCGCACGAGCAATGACCTCTTTTCCCGTTCCGGTTTCGCCATGAATATAAATGTCTGCATCGGAGTGTGCAACCAGTTCAATTTCGTGCAATGTCTGCTGAAAAACCTTACTAATTCCGGTTTCACCGGGAAAATGAAGAGATCTCGTGTAGAACTTCTTGCTTGATGTTGATTTTGATGGTGCTTCGAATTGAATACAATACCCGATCAATTGACTGTGCCGGGCAGAATATAAAGGAGTACAAAGACGTTCTCTGTATCCGTATTCCCTTAAATCCGCCAGATTCAGATTAGACCACTCAGGAACAGCCGACTGGAAAGCTTGGTTCACACAAACCATTTGTTTGCGCCTGTTAAAGATTGCCATGAGTTGATTTGTCTGCAACAAGTCGATGGACCGTTGCATGAGTTCCAGTTGATCTTGCTGTTCGCGCAAGCTCCATTGATGTTCAATCGCGTATGCGGTGGATACAACCGTCGCCAACGTATGAGGATGATAGTGCTGAACAGGACTGGAGACATTAAGCACTCCGACCAGATTCCCTTGATCATCGCGAACGGGTGCAGCTGAACATGTCCATACATGAGACGCAATCGAGTAGTGCTCTGCCCCTTTTACATTGATTGGTTCACCTGTCCTCAGTGCCGTACCAATCGCATTGGTTCCAACTTCATCTTCAGTCCATTTGACTCCTTCTACAAAATTGATTTTTCTCGCTCTCCCCAAAATCTCCGCATCACCTTTCATGACCAATACATATCCTTGAAGATCAATCAACAATACAATTGATCTCGAACCTTTCATATGTTGGTTGAGCTTGTCCAAATAAGGTAATGCAATATCGAGCAACACAGAGTTTTCTTCCTTTTTCTGAAGAAATGACTTTCCTGTAAGAATCTCCCGTCCTTCCCCTGAATGCGGATTTACACCTGAATGTTGACAACGATACCAAGATTCAATGATTCGTTTGTTTATTCGGGATGAATCTAATACCCCTTCCTGAATGAATTGTTTCCATAATCTCTTGGACATTGCACCATCCACCATTTATTTACCTCCTTTTCAAATTGAAAAAGAATTTTTGGTCGGAAATGGCTTCGTTTTATTTTCCCTGTTTATCATTTTGTGAATTTTCTATTTATTTGGGTGAAAGAAGTTTGTTGATTGTCGGAGTTAATCCTGTAGGCACAAAAGGTTCTCGAAAGGGTTGATCATGACTGCCGCTGTATATGGCAACTTCATGGAGTTTATTCATGCAATTCATGAAGACGAATGGCAATTTGCTTCTACCTATGAACAGGAAGAAGATTGTCTATCAATATTGTAATGTAAGATTTTTTCTGATGAAATACGGTGTGGGATCGCCGGCTCCGTCCCAATCCAGTTGCGAGTCGCCATCTGCAACCCAGCCCTCCTGCTTCTTTTCAGTTCAATTTATTTTATATAGAAATTGTCGATATCTTTTGTTGTGAGTGATATTTATTAAAATGCTCTCATTCATTATAACAAATATTCAATCTATTATACTCAATAAAATAATGTAAGTGCTGATGGATGAACCATAGCTGCCTGATCGGAAAGAGGAGCTTCCCTGAACAGAGGGTAGACTTCCATGCTGATCAAAACGGTACATCCGTCATTTCTGTGTTTCAGGATGTTTGCTGAGGGGAAGAATCTATCTTCCATATACACGTGATACGGTTTTTTGTTTTATACAAAGTGGGACAAAACGGGACAGTTGTCTCATTTTGTCTAAAAAACTACTCTTTTATGCAAGATGATTGTACCTGATCTCAGGTGAAAAAGAAAAAATCGATGTTGGCACGGGATTTGCGATGGATAAAGTGGCAGAAGGAGGTGAAAAGGGATTGCGGGCTTATGTATGCCAGGAACTAGATTATGAGATCGCGCTTCGTTGGCAAAAGGATCTGGTTGCCAAGAGAAAGTCAGGAGAGATTGAGGATACGCTGATCTTGCTTGAGCATCCCCCCACCTATACGATGGGTTCGGACCAAAAATGGGATCACTTGCTATATCCTCAAGATTTTCTTAAGAGTCAGGGATTTAGTATTTGCAAGTGTGACCGGGGAGGGGATATTACCTATCATGGCCCGGGGCAGCTTGTTGTATATCCCATTATACGTTTGCGTGACTCCGGGTTAACACCGATCGGATACGTACGATTATTGGAACAGATCATATGTGACGTTCTGACCATGTACAACCTCGAGGGACAACGAAAAGAAGGGTATCCCGGTGTCTGGTTGGAAGACTGCAAAATTTGTGCCATTGGTATAGGAATCAGTCGGGGTGTGACATTCCATGGTCTGGCGTTAAATGTAAACCCTGATCTTACTCACTTTCAAAATATTGTTCCCTGCGGACTCGCAAAGTTTGGAGTGACGTCACTTGCACGGGAACTGGGGTTTTCCCCCGAAATGTTTATAGTCAAACAGCAGATCATCGCTTCGTTTGAACGAAATCTGAATGTGAAATGCAGAGTATCAATTGATCAACGAATGTCAGGAGGAGTCCGTCATGAAAATGGCTCAGAAGAAAAATCAGTTGCTCTCCCGTGAGAAAGCGACTTGGATGTATCGAAAAATGGTGGAAATCAGAAAGTTTGAAGACAAAGTGCATGAACTGTTTGCGAAAGGCAAATTACCCGGATTTGTTCATTTGTACGCGGGTGAAGAAGCGGTAGCCGTTGGTATTTGCGCGCATTTGAATGAAAAAGACAGCATTACCAGCACGCATCGCGGGCATGGCCATTGTATTGCAAAAGAGTGCGATTTGAATGGAATGATGGCAGAGATCTACGGGAAAGCAACAGGTTTATGTAAAGGAAAAGGCGGCTCGATGCATATTGCCGACCTGGAGAAAGGTATGCTTGGGGCAAATGGGATTGTCGGAGGAGGCTTTCCGCTGGCGTGTGGTTCCGCACTGACAGCAAAATTGAAAAAAAACGATGCTGTATCAGTTAGCTTTTTTGGGGATGGCGCAAACAATCAGGGCACATTCCATGAAGGGCTTAATTTGGCTGCCATTTGGAAATTGCCGGTTATTTTCGTGGCAGAAAATAATGGATATGCAGAAGCGACTCCTTTCTCTTACGCTTCCAGTTGTACGGATATTGCACAAAGGGCGGCTGCTTATAACATTCCCGGTGTCGTAGTAGACGGAAAGGACGTAGTTGCTGTTTACAAGGTGGCTCAAGAGGCTGTAGAAAGAGCGAGAAGGGGCGAAGGACCAACCCTTATCGAGTGCAAAACTTATCGTAATTATGGTCACTTTGAAGGGGATCAGCAGACGTACAAGACGAGCGAGGAGTCACAATATCATCGTAACGAAAAAGATCCAATCAATCTATTCCGTGCTTACTTGGTAGAGTCTAAACTTTTGACTGAAGAAGAACTTTCTAACATTGACAGCGATGTGGAGAAAGCGGTTTCAGACGCTGTCAAATTTGCGGAAGAAAGTCCGCTGCCATCTGCAGAAGAACTGTTAACAGATGTTTATGTGTCTTATTAATAAATTTCATAATTGTAGAGGTGTTAAGAATGACCAGAAAAATGAGTTTCGCAGATGCGATTAATGAAGCGATGAAACTGGCGATGCGTGAAGATGAAAATGTGATTCTTTTAGGGGAAGACGTAGCCGGAGGGGCAAAAATTGATCATTTGGCAGATGATGAAGCATGGGGCGGTGTCTTGGGGGTAACCAAAGGATTGGTGAAGGAATTTGGGCGTGACCGCGTGTTAGATACGCCCATTAGTGAAGCCGGTTTTGTGGGAGCAGCAGTGGCAGCGGCTGCCACGGGATTGAGACCGATTGCAGAATTAATGTTTAACGATTTTATCGGTTCATGTTTGGATCAGGTTATGAATCAGTGTGCAAAATTGCGGTATATGTTTGGCGGCAAGGCGCAAGTGCCCGTAACGATCCGAACCATGCACGGAGCCGGGTTCCGCGCAGCTGCTCAGCATTCACAGAGTTTGTATGCGATGTTTACCCATTTGCCCGGCATTAAAGTGGTTGTGCCGTCCACTCCGGCTGATGCGAAAGGTTTGCTTCTGGCTTCGATCGCTGACAACGATCCGGTCATTTTCTTTGAAGATAAGACATTGTACAACATGAAAGGGGAAGTACCTGAAGGTTATTATACGATCCCGTTTGGGAAAGCGGATGTGAAGCGGCAGGGGACTGACCTTACCATCGTAGCGATCGGGAAACAAGTACACACCGCTCTGACTGCGGCGGAACAGCTTGCGAAAAAAAGGATTCAAGTCGAAGTCATCGATCCACGTACGCTGTCACCGCTGGATGAAGATACTATTCTTTCTTCCGTGGAGAAAACCAATCGCCTCATCGTGATTGACGAAGCGAATCCCCGTTGCAGCATGGCAACCGATATTGCAGCTCTTGTAGCAGATAAAGGATTTGACTCGCTGGATGCACCGATTAAGAGAATAACGGCTCCACATACGCCGGTTCCGTTTGCACCGAATCTTGAGGATCTTTATCTGCCTTCACCGGAAAAAGTGATTCAAGCTGTTTCTGAACTTCTTGGTGATGAGTCTATCGTGGCTGTTTCGTAAGCGTATTCATAGAAGTATTCAAGCAATGGAAAGAGGTGGGTTGAGACCCCACCTCTTATCTGGAAAAAGGAGTGTAAAAGACATGGCAACTGAAATAATTATGCCGAAACTGGGAATGGGGATGAAAGTAGGAACCGTCGTCGAATGGAAAAAAAACATCGGCGATTCCGTCCAAAAAGGGGATATCGTTGTTGTTATCAGTTCCGAGAAAATTGAAATGGAAGTAGAGTCACCGGCAGACGGAGTGGTCCTGGATATGTCGGCTCAAAACGGAGAAGTGGTTCCGGTTGGAGAAGTGATTGGCTATATTGGCGTGGAAGGTGAGAAGGTAGGGAGTGTTGAAACGCCAGAGGCGCTCTTCGTGAAAGGGGGAGAGCAGGTGGCTGCTTCTTCTGAAACCGCTGTCCAAGTGGTTGCCCCGCCTAAGAAAAGCCAAGTGAAAATCTCACCGGTTGCCCGAAAAATGGCGGAAGCCGCCGGATTGGATATAGCGACTCTTGTCGGAACCGGCCCACAGGGACGGATTACGAAAGAAGATGTTGAAAAGGCGATTGAAAGCGCTGCACAAACGTCTTCAACCAAAGACGGGAAACAAGCCGTTTTAACAGGAGAGCAAGAAAAGCCAGAATCTGCTGCAATTGAACGTACTCCTGTCGGTGGTATGCGGAAAGTAATCGCTACACGAATGTTTGAAAGTTTGCAGCAAAGCGCACAACTGACGATCAGCATGAGTGCCGATGTGAGTGACCTGCTTAGACTAAGAAAACAAGTTTTGTCTGATGTTCAGGAACGTTATGAAGTCAAACTGACTGTAACCGATTTTATCGCCCGTGCAGTCGTATTGGCCCTGCTTAAGCATAAACAGATGAATAGTGCTTATATTGAAGACAATATCCACACTTATGGAAATGTTCACCTGGGAATTGCAGTCGCTTTGGAAAAAGGGTTAGTCGTACCTGTGATCCGAAATGCGGAGCGTTGTTCAGTTATTGAATTGTCACAGGCTATGAAATCGTTGAGTCACAAGGCGCGAAATGGTCAATTGAGCGCCGAAGAAATGAAAGGTTCAACATTTACGATCACAAACCTGGGAGCGTACGGCGTAGAACTGTTCACACCTGTGCTCAATCCGCCAGAAGCGGGCATCCTGGGTGTTGGTTCGATTCAGGATACACCTGTTTATATCGGGGACTCACTGGAACGCCGCCGTTTATTGCCGTTAAGCTTGACGTTTGATCATCGTGTGCTTGATGGAGCGCCTGCGGCGGAGTTTCTCGCAACTGTCAAGCGATATCTCGAACAGCCGCACACCATGTTGTTATAGGCGAGGAGGGCGTGAAAAAGTGAGTACAGTAACCATTATCGGAGGCGGACCGGCTGGGTATGTTGCGGCTATCACAGCCGCCCGCCTCGGTAAACAAGTCGTATTGGTCGAAGAAGCCAAACTGGGTGGAACCTGTTTAAATGAAGGATGTATGCCGACCAAGTCATTGCTGGAAAGTGCGGAAACGTATGACCGGATCAAACACGCGAGTCGTTTTGGAATCGATTTGCCGCTGGATCAGGTGCACCTGAATTGGAAAAGCGTTCAACAGTATAAAAATAACGTGGTCAAAAAGCTGGTGCTCGGAATCGGGTACTTGATGAAGAAGAATAAGGTGCGTGTGGTAAAAGGAAAAGCTTCTTTTTTGACAGATCACCTCATCCGGGTTCATACAGAAGATGGTATCGAGGAAATTACAGCAGATCAATTCATTATAGCGACAGGAGCCGAGCCGATCGCATTGCCTTTTGCTCCGTTTGACGGGGAGTGGGTGATCCATAACGGGCATGCGATTGCACTGCCGGAAGTTCCTTCTTCATTGCTGATTGTTGGCGGCGGTGTGATCGGTTGTGAATTTGCGAGCGTTTACAGCCGGATGGGCAGTAAGGTGACCATTGTGGAAATGGCAGACCAGATTCTCCCCGGAGAAGATTCGGATATTGCGGCGATTTTGCATCAACAATTAGCAAAAGACGGAGTTCTCATTCATACATCGACAAGTGTGCAGGAGATCGACCGCAATGAACGATCGGTCACACTGGCAATGAATGGAGAAATTACGAAAATTACAGCCGATTATGTACTGGTGTCTATTGGACGTAAACCGCGTGTGGAAGGATTGGGACTGGATCAGATCGGAGTGCTCTATACAAAACAGGGAATTCAAGTCAATGAGCACATGCAGACAAGCATTCCCCACATTTACGCATGCGGCGATGTTGTCGGCGGTATCCAGTTGGCTCATTTTGCTTTTCATGAAGGGGAAGTGGCTGCCGAGAATGCATGCGGCAAGCAAAAGAAGGTAAACCCCCGCGTCGTCCCGCGATGCATTTACACCTGGCCGGAAATCGGCAGTGTGGGATTGACAGAGAAAAAGGCCAGAGAGATATACGGGGATATTCGGATCGGAGAATTTCCTTTCGCCGCAAATGGGAAAGCGTTAATTCTAGGTGAACAAACCGGAAAGGTGAAAGTGATCGTTCATCCGGAATTTAATGAGATCATCGGTTTTTCGATTGTTGGGCCGCGTGCGACAGAGCTGATCGGACAGGGGGCCATGATGTTGCACTCCGAAATGACTGTAGATACAATGGAAGGTTTTATTGCAGCGCATCCGACACTGTCTGAAGCGTTACAAGAAGCGGTCTTGAGTGCAACGGGTCTCGCCGTGCATCTATAACAGCGGATTGATTTTTACTTTTATTATGAAAAAGTCGTCCAAGATTTAGCAACAATTTGGAGTGAGATAAATGTCAACTCGCAAACCGGAATGGTTGAAAGTCCGCTTGAAAGCAAGCGAGAATTATCACGACCTGAAGAAGATGATGCGCAGTAAAGTCTTGCACACCGTATGTGAAGAAGCCCAGTGTCCAAATATCTACGAATGCTGGAGCCAGCGTACAGCCACCTTTATGATTCTGGGCGATATTTGTACACGGGCGTGCCGATTCTGTGCCGTAAAAACGGGCCAACCGACAGAATTGGATTGGCAGGAGCCTGAACGGGTAGCAGAATCGGTTGAATATATGGGTCTGAAGCATGCGGTTGTCACTTCTGTAGCCCGCGATGATCTTCATGACGGCGGGGCAGCGATCTTTGCCGCCACCATACGGGCCATCAGAGACAGGAATCCGTTTTGCAGTGTGGAGGTATTAATTCCTGACTTTATGGGAAATTGGGATGCTCTCCGTACCGTCATGAACGCTGATCCTGACGTGTTGAATCATAATATTGAGACGGTCCGCCGGTTATCGGACCGCATCCGATCCAAAGCCAAATTTGACCGTTCACTCGACCTGCTTCGACGTGCTAAGGAAATGAAGTCCCATATTCCGACCAAGTCAAGCATTATGGTTGGGGTAGGAGAAACGTGGGATGAAATTTTGGAAGCAATGGATGAGTTAAGAGCGGTTCGCTGTGATATCATCACTATCGGTCAGTACTTGCAGCCGACCAAACGGCACGTAAAGATTAAAAAATATTATCATCCAGATGAGTTCAGGGCGTTGAAGGAAGAGGGGATAAAACGAGGTTTTAAACATGTTGAATCAGGTCCTCTGGTAAGAAGCTCTTATCACGCTCGAGAGCATATCCAGGGTGTGACAGCAACATCTCTTCAAAATTAGCATCTCATTCTCTAAGATATGATTTCTTGATGAAATATGGAGACGGCACGCAAAACTCAATCATAAGATCGTGCTGTCTCTCCGGATACAATATCCGGAATATCTAGATAAATGAATGTTTCCGATTTATTTCCAATCCGCCAACCATCCTGTGTCTCTTTAACCCACATGGATGATAGGGTGCTTTTACTCTTTCTCAGACTGGAATGAGAAATTAGTTTCCACAATTGAAAAATGTAATGAGGTGAAAACATGAAAGCAGCACGATGGTACGGAGTTAAAGATGTCCGTGTAGAGGAAATTCCCGAGCAACAAGTAAAGCCGGGTATGGTAAAAATAAGAGTGGAATGGTGCGGGATCTGCGGTACCGACTTGCATGAATATTTAGCAGGTCCCATTTTCCTTCCTTCAAAAGAACCTCATCCTTTAACGAATGAAAAAGTACCTCTTGTGCTTGGACATGAATTTGCAGGTGAAATTGTAGAGATTGGTGAAAGCGTTACCAAATTTAAAGTAGGTGACCGGGTTGCAGTAGAGCCGATTCTTAATTGTGGGGAGTGCGGTGCCTGTAGATCGGGAATTTACAATCTTTGTGAAAAGCTCGGATTTCATGGTCTGGCCGGAGGCGGCGGTGGCTTCTCTGAATACACGGTGGTCAAAGAAAACATGGTTCATAAATTACCGGATCAAATGAGTTATGAACAAGGGGCTATGGTAGAACCTGCCGCGGTTGCGGTACATGCGATAAGACAAAGCAAACTTCAAGTTGGTGACAAAGTTGCGGTGTTTGGTGCAGGACCAATCGGTCTGTTAACGATTCAAGCCGCGAAAGCTGCAGGTGCAAGTCAAATTATTGCTGTCGAACTTTCAGAAGAACGCAGAGAATTCGCCCAAAAAGTCGGTGCGGACATTGTCTTGGATCCGAAAAGTGTGGATGTAGTAAAAGAAATTCAAACCCTTACAAATGGAGGGGTTGACGTAAGTTTTGAGGTTGCCGGTGTGGAAAGGGTTTTAAATCAAGCGATTGAGAGCGCAAAATTTGACGGACAAATTATTATTGTCAGTGTTTGGGAAAAAGCAGCAACCATCCTTCCAAACAGCCTTGTCTTAAAAGAGCGTGAAATGAAAGGGATACTTGGCTATCGAGATATCTTTCCGGAAGTGATCCAACTGATCGCGAACGGCAGCATCAAAGCGGAAGAACTGATTACGAAAAAAATTAACATTGATCACATTATCGAAGAAGGGTTTGAAACGTTGGTGAAAGAGAAAAGCCATGTGAAAATCTTGGTAAGTCCAAGAGCTTTCTATTTAACATGATAATGGGAGTAAAAAATATGAGTAATATTACATTTATGGGTAATCCGTTGACATTACAAGGCAATCAAGGGTTACGCCTCCTATGGGGAAAAGGGTCCAAATGGTGGGTGAAAAAACCGATAATGAACAGTGCAGTGTTGTACCTCAGTGCTTTTCACAAGCCAATTCGTTCTTCATTGCAGTAGATATTAATAAAGCACTCCCCATCCGGTGGGAGTGCTTATTATTTTGTACACGATGAATTAGTACATGACATTGCCGGACTTTAAACGAGGCTTGGTGTATCACTTCAAGAAAGAGATGAAGCAAAGGGGGGATGACCTTTAAACCTGAACCGATTCCACTTTCCGACACCTACAGGAACGAATTGCTGAACAGATTGGAACCAAGGATGGCTAAGATATTTAAAAACTCATTAGTGTTGGTTCAAACCGACAACCCGTCCCAAAGTTTGCAAAAGGTATGCATTAGAAACGTTATGCAGAAACTAAATGTGAAAGGTCGTTCTCAAGCAGTTGTTGAACTTGTCCGTTTGGGTGAATTAA
>JAAROH010008251.1_pt1 | contig 11270 bp, 12 predicted proteins | sample 7248631 | NCBI WGS metagenome assembly JAAROH01 (sample SAMN09772309, study PRJNA484901) | compost metagenome | isolation source: Vermicomposting unit | place: India
TAGAAACAAAAATAGCCGAAGTTATTAGCCGTTTAAGTTTAAATCCATCTGAAGAGTTAGAGATGCAATTGGAAAATTTACTCTCTGAAAAAGAAAAACTAATTCAAAAAAACTTTGATTAAACAGTTCTTCAGCAAAAGATGTACTTCAAAGAGAATCATGGAATAAAAAAACCTACCAAAATCCTTTTTCTTTGTCAATTATAATTTGAAATTCCTTTTGATTTTTTTATTTACAATAAGCACCATTTTAAAGCGATTTAAAAGGAGTGTTTTGAATGGAATATATATACTTACTTATTTTACCGATAATAGGCGTTTTATGGTTTTTAAATTTGGCGAGCTTTTTAAAGAATTTGCACAGAAATGAAAGCACACATAATCAAACAATGATCGGGGCTTTATTAACCTTTCTCTTTGTCTTTCTATATATGTACGGGTTTTTAGGGGCACATTAATCTTCAATCATCCTTCTGTACAAAAAAGATGGGACCGCCTCCACTTATCGGCGAATGCCGGTGGAAGTGGAGGATTCGTATTTCCTTTGCAAACAAAATACTGCCGATGATCCCTTCTTTCATGCTTTTGGATCCCGCTTGGTGTTCAAACAATCGGTCTTGTACTCATTGAGCCAACTCTTCCGTTCCGTTTCATCCCTTTTGAAGGAACGAAACCATATTTCCCTGTTTTTCTTCTTTTTAACGCTTCCCCATCGCCATCGATTGGGCGGTAGGGGTTTTTTGCATGGCGCGATTTCAAACTTCTTTCACAAATGTGAGGTATAATGAGGGCAGAAACGAACGTGCGGAGGAGAAAAACGAGATGAAACGAGCGAGCGTGTGGATGCTGTTAGGTTGCTTTTTTCTGCTAAGCAGTTGTGCCCATCCGTCGTTTCCCCCGGTGGCTGATTCGCTTTCCGTCGTCATCAGCCTCGATGTCAAAGGGGAAACGGTCACCTTTTTGAACGCGAAACATGGCGGCCAGATCGCCCGGTGGAACATCAACGAACCGTTTCAAGGCGGGGCGTTGAGCGCGGACGGCCGGACGCTGCTTTTGTACGGGCGGGATCTTGACGGCGTTTATCGGTACGATCTGGCCACCGGGAAGCCGCTTGCCGAGTGGAAAACCGGGAGCGGCATCGTCAGCGCGGTTCCATCCCCGGATGGCCGCACGTGGTTTTTTGGCGACAGCAAACATCACGCGGTGCGCGTTGTGAGCCGGGAGGGGGAAGAGATCGCTCGCCTTTCGGTCGGACGCTCTCCGATGACGCTGCTTGTCAATCGCGCTGGAACGAGGTTGTATGTGATCGATTTTCAAGACGAACGGGCGTGGATCATCGATGTGGACCGCCGCCGCGTCATCCGTCCGTTTGCCGTGCCGAAGTTCGCTTTAGGCGGAGTGGTGCGCGAGCAGCAAGGAGAGCTGTGGGTCGGCGGACATGGAAGCGGGAACAAGGTGGAGAAGAATATTCACGTCTATTCGCTTCGAGATGGTCGCTTGCTTCGGACGATCGCCGCGCCGGTGATGCCGGTCGATTTTGTTGAAACGGATCGCGGCGTGTTTGTACTATGCCATGGCTCGAACACGGTCTATCAGTTTTTACCAAGTGGGAAGCGGCTTGACTCTGTCTCGGTCGGCGCCAACCCGTTTGCCATGGAAGCGGCAGGAGGTCGTTTGTATATCGCGAGCTATGACAGCGATGAAATGATCGTGGTCGATGAAGCGACGCTGCGGCCGCTCGCCCGTTGGAAGACGGGCGACGGTCCGCTGCAGCTGCTCATTCGGGAGGGACGAACATGAGCGAACGAACCGTTTTGATCGTCGATGATGAAGAAGAAATGCGTCTGTTGGTCAGCATGTATTTGGAAAACGCCGGCTTTCGCAGTTTGGAAGCGGAAGATGGGGAGGAGGCGCTGGCGCTGCTTTCCCAACATTCGGTCGATGCCGTGCTGCTGGACGTTATGATGCCCAAACAGGATGGCTTCGCCGTCTGCGCCCGCATCCGCGAGCAGTCGGACGTGCCGATTTTGTTTTTGACTGCGCTCGGCGAAGAATGGGATAAAGTGAAAGGGTTCAAGCTAGGCGGCGACGATTACATCGTCAAACCGTTCAGCCCGGGAGAGCTCATCGCCCGTCTCGAGGCGGTGCTGCGCCGGGTGCGGCGCGGGCGCGAGAACGATGGGCGGTTGCAGTTTGGTGCCCTCGTTATTGACGAAAAAGGACGAACCGTGATCGTTGGCGGCGAACCGGTGAAATTGACGTTGAAAGAGTTTGAGCTGTTGCTGTTTTTGGCGAAACACCGCGGGCAAGCGTTCAGCCGCGATGACTTGCTCGTCCATGTGTGGGGGTATGATTACACCGGAAACGCCCGCACCGTTGACACTCATGTGAAAACGTTGCGCATGAAGATGAAAGACGCCGGTCGCCACATTCAAACCGTCTGGGGCATCGGCTACAAATTTGAGGGATGAGAAATGAAACGGCTCCGCTTAGGGCAAAAAGTATGGCTGGCGATCGGCGCCGCGGTCGTGGCGACGCTGGCGTTTTCCTTTGGCCTTTTGAATTATTTTTACCGAACGGTGTACATGAAAGAAGTCGAGCGGACGTTGATCGCGGAAGGGACGAGCCTCGCTCGCGACTATCGGGGCGGGGCGATCGCTCGGGAATACCGCCGGCAAATCGAATGGTATGATGAAAAATCGACGGCCACCATCTTATTGATCGACAACCCGCGCGAACTGAGCGCCTGCTTTCCGTTTCCGGTCCACTATGACGCGTTAGTCAGCGGCCGCGACCGGGAAACGCTGCTAGCCGGGAAGCCGGTTGTCAAAACCGGCTACGAAAAGCGGTTTGGCCGCCGCGTGATGGCGGTCGCCGTTCCGCTTCTTGATGAGAAGCGGCTTATGGGAGCGATTTATTTGTATATGCCGCTCGCTGACGTCCAAGCAGCAACCAAACAGGCAGCCGCCGCGTTTTGGCCGTTGGCCGCCGTATTCGCCGCCGCGCTTTTGGTTGTCGGCCGACGGATGGTGCGGCAGCTGGTCGAGCCGTTGCAGGCGATGGAACGGGCTGCTGAGCGCATGGCGGAAGGGCGCTACGAAGCGGGCATCCCCGTGCGGAGTGATGATGAAATCGGCCGCTTGGCGAAGGCGTTCAACCAAATGGCCGACGCCATTGCCAAAGAAGACGAGCAAAAGCGCGAGTTTTTAGCGAACGTTTCGCATGAATTGCGCACGCCGCTCAGCTATATGAAAGGGTACAGCGAAGCGCTTCTCGCTGGTTTTGCGAAGACGAAGGAAGAAGAAAAGGCGTATCTTCGCCTCATCCACCGCGAAACGGAACGGATGGAGCGGCTTGTTGGCGACTTGCTCGATTTGGCGCGCCTTGAAGGGCAAAGTGTGCCGCTCGAGCGCGCGCCGGTGGCGTTCGCTCAAGTGATCGAAGATGTCATCGCCATGTACGAACCGATCGCCGCGCAAAAGCGGATCAAACTGTCAGGCGATTTGGACTATGACGTCATCGTCAACGGCGACGCCGATCGGCTCGAACAAGTCGTGCGCAACTTGCTTGACAACGCCATCCGCTATACTCCGGAAGGCGGCGCGGTGACGGTGCGGCTTTCCCGCCTGTCGGAAGCAGAAGGAGAACTCGTGATCGAAGACACGGGAAAAGGCATCCCGAAAGACCAGCTCCCGCTTCTTGGCCAGCGCTTTTTCCGCGTCGACCGCGCCCGCACTCGCAAAGAAGGCGGCACCGGCTTAGGGCTGGCCATCGTCAAGCAAATCGTCGCCCTTCATGGCGGCGCCATTCAGTTCGACAGCGACCTCGGCCGCGGGACGACGGTATCTGTCCGCCTGCCGCTCGTTAGGGAAGGGGAAGAAACATACGTTCAAGACAAAGGAACGGATGGTGTATCATCAATATAAAAATTCGGAGGCAGGTGGAGGAAATGGGTCCACTAGGAAAGGAACGGCCCCCGATGACCTACAAAGAGTATGCGACATGGCCGGAAGGAAAACGGTGCGAGGTGTTGGACGGGAATATCATCAGCATGGCGCCGTCGCCCACACCGGAACACCAATCGATTTCGCTCCAGCTTTCGATCGAATTCGGAATGTATTTCAGAGGGAAGGATTGTCGCGTGTTGGCCGCCCCGATCGACGTGTACCTTTTTGAAGATCATCGCAAGGGATGGATGGATGAAAACGTCCGAAACTGGGTATGTCCCGATCTTGTGGTCATCTGTGACAAAAACAAAATTCAAAAAAACCGCATTGTCGGTGCTCCAGATTTGGTCATCGAGATCTTGTCTCCCGCTACGGCCAAAATCGACCGGATGGACAAACGGATCGCGTACGAGCGGGCTGGGGTGAAGGAATATTGGATCGTTGACCCGGCGAATCAAGTCGTGGAAGTGTATTTACGTGAGAAAACAGGGAAGTTCGAACTTCGCGGAGTGTACAGCCGCGATGACACCGTTCCCGTTCATGGATGGGAGGATTTGTTCATCGATTTGCGAAACATTTTCGAATGAACAAATGGCCATTGACATTTTCGCTAGGCAGTATGTTGTCTAGAAGGCTGGTGATTTGATCGTGGATACGGCTTTGCAATGTCATTTCTCAACTAGAAAAACCTTGTTGCATCGGTCCTGCTTTTCGCTCATTCTCCCATTGATGAAGGGAATCAGCCGTTTTTCCCCAGCCTTCTAGGTTTCACCAGCCGATGTCGCATTCATTGGACGGCCCAGCGCAACGAACGCGGCATCGGCGGATGATGGGAACGTTCAGGGAACGACTCTTCGGTTGAGTCATGTGGTCGGAAACAAAAGCGCACCTTCGCGGTTTGGTGCGTAGCTCTCCTTTACCAACAGCTAGGAACAAGGTGTTTTGTTCATTGCCCAAACGCGGCCGATGTACTACAATAAACATAGAACCCGTTTTTTCCCACCAAAGCGCGGCTTCATTCGGTTGGCGTGAGGCGCCATCGGGTGTGGCTCGTTTTCAGGCGAAAAAACGAAAGCGGTTTCTTTTTGGCAGAAGACGCAAAGGGGGATGGGGAATGAGCGATGTCGCGAAGATGAAGGAAGCGGCGTTTCCGGCTCCGCCGATGGAGGAGTGGGAGCAAGAAGCGGAACGGTCGCTGAAAGGCAAGCCGCTCGAGCGGTTGGTGACGATGACGTACGAAAACATAGCGGTGAAACCGCTTTATACGCGCCGCGATGTAGAGGCGCTCGGCCCGCTGGAGCAGTATCCGGGCTTTGGTCAGTACGTGCGCGGGGCGCGGCCGGAAGGGTATCGGGGCGAGCCGTGGAAGGTGAGCCAAGAGATTTCGGCGGCAAGCCCGTCCGCTTGGAACGAGGCGGTGAAGCATGACTTAGCGCGGGGACAGACGGAAATCCATTTCGCTCTCGGACGGCTGCCGTTTGCCGTCGAGTCGGTGGAGGATGTGGCCGCGATGTTGGATGGCGTGCCGCTTGACCGCTATTCGCTCCGTGTGGACGCCGGGGCGCGGTCGCTTCTGTTTTTGGCGCTTTTGGCCGCTTATTTCAAGGAACGAGGCGTCTTGCTCTCGAGCGTGCGCGGCGCGATTGGCATGGATCCGCTCGGCGCTTGGGCGGAACAGGGGACGCTCCCGTGTTCGCTTGAGCGGCTGGATGATGAAATGGCGGAAGTGACGAAGTGGGCGATGGAACAAATGCCGGCCGTTCGCACGATTTTCGTGCGCGGCGAGCCGTACCATAACGGCGGGGCGAACGCCGTGCAGGAGCTCGCGTTTTCGTTGGCGGCGGCCGTCGAGTACATCCGCGCTGGGCTGGACCGGGGGTTGACGATTGATGACATCGCGACAAGGATGCAAGTGTCGCTCGCCGTCGGAGCCGACTTTTTCATGGAAATCGCCAAGCTGCGGGCGGCGCGGCGGCTGTTTGCGCAAGTGATCGAAGCGTTTGGCGGCAGCGAATCATCACGGCGCATCGAACTGCATGCGCGCACGTCTCCCTTTACAAAAACGGTGTACGATCCGTATGTGAATATGCTTCGCGCCGGAGCGGAAGCGTTTGCGGCCGTTGTCGGCGGCGCCGATGGCGTGCATGTGTCGCCGTTTGACGAAGCGATCGGGCTCGCTGATGCGTTTTCGCGGCGCATCGCCCGCAACACGCAGCTCATTTTGCTTGAAGAGGCGCATCTCGCCCAAGTCATCGATCCAGCGGGCGGCTCGTATTATGTGGAGACGTTGACGGCAAACCTTGCCGAAGCAGCGTGGAAGCTGTTCCAGCAAGTCGAGGAAAAAGGCGGCATGAAACAAGCGCTTCAAGACGGCTTCGTGCAGTCGGAAGTGGAGGCGATTGCCAAGCGGCGGCTTGAGCGCGTCAAACAGCGGAAAGAAAAAATCGTCGGTGCGAACGTGTACGCCAATTTGGAGGAAACGCCGATCGAAAAGCCGAAGCAAGCCGCAGTGAACATGGTGCTGCCGTTGGATGAACAGCGGGTGGCCGACATTCGCCGCACGCTTGTCGGCGGAAAGTGGATGGAAACGATGATTCGTGCGGCCCGCCGTCGAGCAACCGCTCGGGAAATGGCCGCGGCGCTCGCCGATGGGAACGAGGCGGTGGCCATCGCGCCGATTCGCGCATGGCGTTTGGCTGAGCCGTTTGAGCAGCTGCGGAAGGCGGCCGAGGAGCATGCGGAGCGCACGGGAAGCCGGCTTTCTGTTCACTTGATCAATCTCGGGCCGCTTGTCCGCCATCAGGCGCGCGCCGATTTCATCGCCGGGCTGTTTGCGGCCGGCGGGGTGGCGGCTGAGCGAAGCGACGGCTTTGCCTCGGTCGAGGAAGCGGTCGAATGGGTGCGGAACACGAACGGGACGCATTATATCGTGTGCGGCGCGGATGACGACTACCCGGGGTTCGTTCCGGCGTTGGCCGCGGCGTTCAAGCAAGCCAAGCCGAACGCGAAGCTGTATGTCGCCGGAAAACCGCCGGAAGAGCTCGAGAACACGTACGCGGATGCGGGCGTGGACGGGGCGATCCATCTCGGTTCGAACGCGTACGATGTGATCGTGGCGTTTTTCACGGAAAGAGGGGTGGCGTTGGATGGCGAAGGACGTTGATTTTACCAAGATGACGCTTTCCGCGGCAGCGGCCGATGTGGAAGAAAAACAGTGGAGAGACGCGGTGGAGCGGCGCGTGCAAGCGTCGATCGATGAACTGTTGTTTCAGACGAACGAACACATTGCCGTGAAGCCGCTTTATACAAAAAATGACATCGATGGGCTCGATTTTCTTGATTACTTGCCCGGGCTGCCGCCGTACTTGCGCGGACCGTACCCGACGATGTATGTCGTGCGGCCGTGGACGATCCGCCAATACGCCGGTTTTTCGACGGCGGAGGAAAGCAACGCGTTTTACCGGCGCAACTTGGCGATGGGGCAAAAAGGGCTGTCGGTCGCCTTTGACTTGGCGACGCACCGCGGCTATGACTCCGACCATCCGCGCGTCGTCGGCGACGTCGGCAAAGCAGGGGTCGCCATCGATTCGGTGCTCGATATGAAAATTTTGTTTGACGGCATCCCGCTCGACCAAATGTCGGTGTCGATGACGATGAACGGGGCGGTGCTCCCGATCATGGCGTTTTACATCGTCACCGCCGAAGAGCAAGGAGTGACGCAAGACAAACTGTCGGGCACGATCCAAAACGATATTTTGAAAGAATATATGGTGCGCAACACGTACATTTACCCACCGGAGATGTCGATGCGCATCATCGCCGACATTTTCGCTTATACGGCCAAATACATGCCGAAGTTCAACAGCATCAGCATTTCCGGCTACCATATGCAAGAAGCCGGGGCGCCGGCTGATTTGGAGCTGGCGTATACGCTCGCGGACGGTCTTGAGTACGTGCGCACCGGCTTGAAGGCGGGCATTGACATCGACTCGTTCGCTCCGAGGCTGTCGTTTTTCTGGGCGATCGGCATGAACTACTTTATGGAAGTGGCGAAACTGCGCGCGGCGCGCCTCATGTGGGCGAAAATGATGAAAACGTTCAACCCGAAAAATCCGAAATCGCTCGCGTTACGGACGCATTCACAAACGTCAGGCTGGAGCTTGACCGAGCAAGATCCGTTCAACAACGTCGTGCGCACGCTCATCGAAGCGCACGCGGCGGCGATGGGGCATACGCAGTCGCTCCATACGAACGCGCTCGATGAGGCGATTGCCTTGCCGACCGATTTCTCGGCGCGCATCGCCCGCAATACGCAGCTGTACTTGCAGGAGGAGACGGGCATTTGCCGGACGATCGACCCGTGGGCTGGTTCGTATTACGTCGAGACGTTGACGAGCGAACTGATGAAGCGGGCGTGGGCGCATATTGAAGAAATCGAAAGCTTAGGCGGGATGGCAAAAGCGATCGAAACCGGCATCCCGAAAATGCGCATCGAAGAAGCGGCAGCCCGCCGCCAAGCGCGCATCGATTCAGGGGCGGAAACGATCATTGGCGTGAACAAATACCGTCCGGAAAAAGAAGAGCCGATCGACATTTTGGAAGTGGACAACACCGCTGTGCGAAAGCGGCAAATTGAGCGGCTGAACGAGCTGAAGGCGACGCGCGACAACGAGCAGGTCGAAGCGGCGCTAGAGGCGATTACGAAAGCGGCGGAAACGGGCGAAGGGAACTTGCTTGAGCTCGCCGTTCAAGCCGCGCGCGTCCGCGCCACCCTCGGGGAAATTTCGTATGCGATTGAAAAAGTGGCGAAGCGTCATCGCGCTACCATTCATTCAATTAGTGGTGTATATAGTTCAGAATATAAGGATGAAGATCAACTCGTACGGGTGAAAGCAAAAGTCGAGCAGTTTGCAAAGCGGGAAGGGCGGCGTCCGCGTCTACTGATTGCAAAGATGGGACAGGATGGACATGATCGCGGAGCGAAGGTAGTTGCGACGGCATTTGCTGATTTAGGATTTGACGTCGATATCGGGCCGCTCTTCCAGACGCCGGAAGAAACGGCGCGCCAAGCGGTCGAAAACGATGTGCACGCCGTTGGCATCAGCTCGCTCGCCGGCGGCCATAAAACACTTGTTCCACAGCTCGTTGCAGAACTAAAAAAATATGGTCGCGATGATATAGTCATTGTTGTCGGCGGTGTCATTCCGCCGCAAGACTATGCTTTTTTGTACGAACACGGCGCCGCCGCCATCTTCGGACCAGGAACAGTTATCCCAGTATCGGCGGAAACCGTGCTTGATGAAATTAACGCCCGACTTGGCTATGAGGACGTGAGCGAATGAACGGCGAAGAAAAACGACGGGAACAGACAAGCGCCCAGAGCGCGGCTTCGGATGGGTCGCCGCGCCGCCCGGAATGGGCGGACGGCGAGAGCGCGTCATCCTACGTGCACGCCGAACGCCCGCCGGCGCCAAAGCGGATCGTGAAGCGGAAAGAGCGGTCGGTGGACGAGTACGTCCAAGGGGTGCTCGCCGGCGACCGCACGATGTTGGCGCAGGCGATTACGTTGGTCGAAAGCAATGCGGCTCGTCATATTGATCTTGCCCAGCATGTGCTTCATGCCCTCCTTCCGCACGTCGGCCGCTCGATCCGCATCGGCATCACCGGGGTGCCGGGGGCGGGGAAAAGCACGTTCATTGAAGCGTTCGGGACGTTTTTGTGCGAACAAGGGCACCGGGTCGCCGTCTTGGCCGTCGACCCGACGAGCTCGTTGACCGGCGGCAGCATCCTCGGCGACAAAACGCGGATGGAGACGCTCGCCCGACATCCGCTTGCGTTCATCCGTCCGTCGCCCTCCGGCGGAGCGCTTGGCGGCGTGCACCGGAAAACGCGCGAGACGATGATGCTGTGCGAAGCGGCCGGCTATGACATTATCCTCGTTGAGACGGTCGGCGTCGGCCAAAGCGAGTTTGTCGTCCGCGGGATGGTCGACTTTTTCCTCCTGTTGGCGTTAACCGGCGCCGGCGATGAGCTGCAAGGGATGAAGCGCGGCATCATGGAACTCGTGGACGCCATCGTCATCAACAAGGCCGACGGCGATAATAAAGAAAAAGCGAAAGCGGCGCAAACAGAATACAATCAGTTTCTCCATTACCTGCGCCCGGCCACGCCCGGCTGGGAGACGAAAGCGTACACGTGCTCGGCGCTGCTGGGCGAAGGAATCGCCGACATGTGGCGCGTCATCGAAACGTTCGTCGCGACGACGAAGCGATCCGGCGTCTTTTTCGACCGCCGCCGCCAGCAGCAAAAAGACTGGATGCACGCCATGATTAAAGAATATATCGAAACGCGCTTTTTCGCCGACCCGATCGTGAAAGAAAAGCTCCCAATGCTCGAAAACAGTGTCATTTCCGGCGCCAAGCCGGTCACCGCCGCCGTCAAAGAGCTGATCGAGGCGTATGAGCGGAAGCGGAGCGGCGAACTATGATATGATAAAGGGAAAGCGAAGGAGGTGTCACGATTGTTCCAATTTCAATTTCCGCTCTATAATGACATCGTCGAACAAGCGCGGCGCGAAGCGGTCGAAGCCGGATTTGCAGAGCTGCGCACGCCGGAAGACGTCGATGCCGCGTTTCGCCGTCCGGGCACAACGCTCGTTCTCATCAACTCCGTGTGCGGCTGCGCCGGCGGCATCGCCCGTCCGGCAGCGGCCCACGCCGTCCACTACGACAAGCGTCCCGATCATTTAGTGACCGTCTTTGCCGGCCAAGACAAAGAAGCAACGGCCCGCGCGCGCGAGTATTTTGTCGGCGAGCCGCCGTCCTCGCCGTCGTTCGCTCTGCTAAAAGACGGGAAATTGTGCGCCATGCTCCACCGCCACGACATCGAAGGGCACGAACCGGTGGCGGTCGTGCAAAAGCTGCAGGCGCTGTTTGACGAATATTGTGAGGAAGTGTGAAAGGAAAACCCGAAGCTGGAGAGGGGCTTCGGGTTTTTGCATGACCATTATTGTTTGTGATAATATGTGTTTTAAGGAGATTGGATAAAGGCAAACAGGCAGCGCATATGGTATAATCATTCAGTAAGTTTCTCTTGTGATCAACTTTTTTTCATGGTTCTATCAAAAACTCAAAAAAGGATAATCATTATGGGTTTACATGATGTTAGCCATTGGAAAAAAGATGAGGAACGACAAGCCTCTGGGACAAGAGAGAAGTTCTGGTTGATTAATCCAGATAATAAACGTCGGTATTTATTTAAAATTCCTAAGAGACTGGTGATTTAAGGGGGCAAGCCGCTTATCAAGCCCGTTTTTCAAATAGAA
>JAAROH010008252.1_pt1 | contig 11262 bp, 9 predicted proteins | sample 7248631 | NCBI WGS metagenome assembly JAAROH01 (sample SAMN09772309, study PRJNA484901) | compost metagenome | isolation source: Vermicomposting unit | place: India
CGTGGTCAGCAGGGAGTTCGAGGCGAAATGTGCACCCGGGGGTCGCAGAGGAGTGCACGTTTCGCCCCGAACCCGGACATCCTGGCCCCGGTTCGGGGCGACTCACCTGTGCAGGCAGCCCCCATCCCAGAGAAGGCGTCGCCCCAGGCCCGGATGCCATCTGGCATCCGGGTTTTCCTGTTTTCCGGATAGGAATGACCCACTTTTCTCCGCTGTCCCCCGTTGACGGGAAAGCGGAATAATGCTACGCTTCAATGCAACATATTCCGACCGGAATACGTGAGATTTCGGGTCGGCCATCGCACGCGTGAAAACACGGAGAAAGGGGAGTGGTTCTGGTGTCTCTGCGCGGGGCGCAACGTGCCCGGTTCTGGCTGGCATGGGTTCTGGCGTTTTCGGTGGTGCTGGCCGGTTGTAGCTCCGCCGCGACGGCGCCGTCGGCGGCGCAGGGATCCGCAGGGAGCCAGAACGGGGCGCAGGGGGAGGTGCTCATCGGCGTGATGGGGCCTCTGACCGGGGACAGCGCCGAGTACGGCAAGATCTGGCGCCGGGGCTTTGACCTGGCCCTGGAGGAGATCAACGCCGCCGGCGGGGTGCAGGGCCGGCCGCTGAACTACGTGTTTGAGGACACCCAGAGCGATCCCAAACAGAGCCCGGCCGTTGCCCAGAAGTTCGTCAATGACCCGCGGGTCGTGGCGGTCATCGGCGACTTCAGCTCGCCCGCTTCCATGGCCGCCTCGCCCATCTTCCAGCGGGCCGGGCTGGTGCAGCTGGGCATCACCAACTCGCACCCGGACTTCACCAAGACCGGCGACTTCATCTGGAGCAACTCCACCAGCCAGACGGACGAGGCGCCCTTCCTGGCCCGGCTGGCGGTGGAGCAGCTGGGCCGGAAGCGGCTGGCGGTGCTGCACCAGAACACCGATTGGGGCAAGACCACCGCCGATCTGTTCGTCGAGCAGGCCCGGGCCCTGGGCGCCGAGGTGGTGCTGCAGGAGGCCTATCTACTTACCGAAAAGGACTTCCGCCCGGTTCTGACCAAGGCCCGGGACGCCCAGCCTGACGCTCTGGTGCTGATTTCCTACTACAACGACGGAGCGCTGATCGCCCAGCAGATCCCCGCGGTGGGGCTGGACGTGACCGTGCTGACCGCCAGCTCGGTCTACTCGCCCCAGTTCCTCAACCTGGGCGGGGCGGCGGTGGAGGGGGTCTACACGGTGAGCCGGTTCCACCCGGCGGATCCCCGCCCCGAGGCGCAGCAGTTCGTGGAGCGGTTCCGGGAGCGGTACGGCACGGACCCCGACACCTTCGCCGCCGGGGCGTACGACGGAATGAAGATCCTGGCCGCGGTGCTGAACCGGGTGGGGGTGGACCGCAAGGCCCTGCGGGACGGCCTGGAGCAGGCCGAGAACCTGGAGACCATCCTCCAGGGCGCCACCGCCTTCGGCGAGGACCGGCGGCTCCGCAACCCCCGCTTCGTACCGCTGGTGGTCCGTGGCGGCGCCTTTGCGATCTGGAACCCGTAGGAGGGGGAGCATGCTGGACCAACTGATCAACGGCCTGGTGGTTGGCAACCTCTACGCCCTCACGGCGGTGGGCATCACCCAGATCTACGGTGTGGCCAACGTGATCAACTTCGCCCACGGCTCCCTCTACATGGTCGGCGCCTTCGTGGGCTGGATGGCGGTCACCTGGCTGGGCCTGCCGCTGCTGCCCACCCTGCTGCTCGTGCTCGTCGCCTCGGCCCTGCTGGGGCTGGCGGTGGAGCGGGTCGCCATCCGCCCCTTCGCCGGTTCTGGCCGGACGGTGCTGCTGCTCACCACCATCGCCGCGGGGCTCGTCCTGGAGCAGGCGGCCCAGCTGATATGGGGGCCGGAGACCAAGGCCTTCCACACCCCCTTCGCCGACGTGCGGGTCCGGGTGGGCGGCGGCTTCCTCTCCTCCCTGGACCTGGTGATCCTGGCTGTGGGCTTGACCACCGCCCTGGCGCTCTGGCTCTTCCTGAAGCGGTCCCGCCTGGGCTGGGCGGTCCGGGCCACCGCCCAGGACCGGGAGGCCGCCCTGCAGATGGGCGTCGACGTGAACCAGGTCAGCCGGGCCAGTTTCGCCATGGCCGGCGCCCTGGCCGGGGTGAGCGGGCTCCTGGTGGGGCTGTACTACCACAGCGTCTACCCCACCATGGGCTTCTCCGCGAGCCTGAAGGGATTCACGGCGGCCCTGCTGGGCGGATTGGGCAACATCCCCGGCGCGCTGGTGGGGGCGTACCTGCTGGGAACGGCGGAGTCGCTGGCGGTGGCCTGGCTGGGCTCCACCTGGCGCGACCTGGTGGGCATCGGACTGCTGCTCGGCGTGCTGCTCTTCCGCCCCAACGGCCTGTTCGCGTCCGCCCGGGCGCTGCTGCCCGAGCCCACTGCCGGCACTTTCATCCCGATCGGGCGGCCGCTGCCTATCCCCCGGTGGGCGCTGCCCGCGGCGGGGGCCGTCGCCCTGGCCCTGCCACTGGTGGTGCGGAACGGGTACTGGCTGCAGGTGCTGGCGACCGCCTGGATCTTCGGCCTGCTGGCCATCAGCCTCAACCTGATTGCCGGGACGGCCGGGCAGATCTCCCTCGGGCACGCCGGCTTCCTGGCCCTGGGGGCGTACGCCTCGGCCATCCTCACCACCCGGCTGCAGTGGCCCTTCCTGCTGTCGCTGGCTGTCGCGCCCGTCATCGCCGCCGCCGTCGGCGTGGTGCTTTGCTACCCGGCCCTGCGGCTCCGGGGGCAGTACCTGGCGGTGGCCACCATCGGCCTGGGCCAGGGGATCGCACTGGTGGCGCTCAACTGGACGGCGCTGACCCGGGGGCCCCTGGGCATCAGCAACATCGCCCCGCCCGGCCTCTTCGGAGTGGAGATCACCTCGGCCGCGGGGTTCTACTGGCTGACCCTGACCCTGCTGCTGGGCGGCATCTGGGTGGCGGAGCGGCTCTCCAGCTCCTACCTGGGCCGGGCGCTGCGGGCCGTGCGGGAGGACGAGGTGGCCGCCCGGGCGTACGGGGTGGGGCTGGAGCGGTACAAGTCCATCGCCTTCGGCCTCAGCGCCTTCATCGCGGGCCTCGCCGGCGTCCTGCTGGCGCACGCCTACACCTACATCGCGCCGGACACGTTCACCCACGCGATGTCGCTGCAGGTGCTGACGATGGTGGTGCTGGGCGGGCTGGACAACACCGTCGGCGCCGTGGCGGGGGCCCTCGCCCTGATCGTCATCCCCGAGTCCGCCCGGTTCCTGGCGGAGTACCGGTTCCTGGTCTACGGCCTGCTGCTTCTGGTCATGCTCAGGTTCCGGCCCCGGGGCCTCCTGAGCGCCGCATCGTGAGGAGGTGAACCCCCGTGCAGGTCCTTTCGGTCCGGAACCTGGCCAAGCGCTTCGGCGGCCTCGACGCCGTGCGGTCCGTGAGCCTGGACGTCGGGCCGGGCGAGACGGTGGCGGTCATCGGCCCCAACGGGGCGGGGAAGACCACGCTCTTTCAACTGATCGCCGGCGCCGAGCGGCCCGACGGCGGACAGGTCTACCTGGAGGGGGAGCGCATCGACGGCCTGCCGGCGCACGTCATCGCCGCGAAGGGGATCGCCCGCACCTTTCAGAACGGGCGGGTCTACGGGAACCTGACGGTCCTGGAGAACGTGCTTCTCGGGGCCCACACCCGGCTGCAGGCGGAGTTCGGGCGGCCCGCGGGTCCCCTGACCGGTGTGCTGGGGGCGATCCGGGAGGTGATCGCGGCCATGGCCCGCCCGGCCCGGCTCCGCCGCTTGGAGGCCGAGTTGGTAGAGGAGGCGGTGGAGATCCTCTCGCTCTTCGGCGATCGGCTGCTGCCCCGGCTGCACCAGCCCGCCTACTCGCTCTCCTATGCCAACCGGCGTCGCACCGAGCTGGCCCGGGCGCTGGCCCTGCGCCCGAAGATCCTGCTGCTCGACGAGCCTACCGCCGGCATGAACCCCACCGAAACCGAGGAGATGACCGAGGTCATCCGGCAGCTGCAGGCCCGCGGGCACACGATCCTGCTCATCGAGCACAAGCTGGACGTGGTCAGCGCCCTGGCGCACCGGGTGGTGGCCCTGGAGGCCGGGGAGGTGCTGGTGGCGGGCACGCCGGCGGAGGTCTGGTCCGACCGGCGGCTGGTGGAGGCCTACGTGGGCCGGAGCCCCGGCCGGCGGCAGCCGCCTGCGGCCGCGCCCGCACCGCCGGCCCAAGACGCACGCGCGCGGGCGGCGGTCCACTGAAGGAGGGAGACGAACGTGGCGGCCATCCTGGAACTGCGTGGGGTGGACACCTTCTACGGCCCCGTGCAGGTGCACTTCGGCGTGAGCCTGACCGTGCGGGAGGGGGAGATCACCTGCCTCCTCGGGGGCAACGCCTCCGGCAAGTCCACGGCGATGAAGGTGATCCTGGGCCTGGTCCGGCCCCGCGGGGGTCAGGTACTCCTGGGCGGGGAGGACGCGACCCGCTGGCCGACGCCCCGCCGCATCCGGTGGGGGCTGGGATCGGTGCCCGAGGCCCGCCGGCTCTTTCCGCACATGACCGTGCGGGAGAACCTGCTGATGGGCGCCTACGCCCGCACCGACCGGGAGCAGGTCCGGGCTGATTACGAGATGGTGCTGGAGCTGTTCCCGCGGGTGAGGGAGCGGCTCTCCCAGGTGGCGGGGACCCTCTCCGGCGGTGAGCAGCAGATGGTGGCCATGGCCCGGGCCCTGATGGGCCGGCCCCGCCTGCTCTGCATGGACGAACCGACCATGGGGCTCTCGCCGCTCTGGGTGGACCTGGTGCTGGAGCTGATCCGGCAAGTGAACGCACGGGGGACGACGGTCTTCATGGTGGAACAGAACGCCCGGGCCGCGCTGCAGATCGCCCATCGGGGCTACGTGCTCCAGAACGGCGTGGTCCGGCTGGAGGGCACCGCGGCCGAGCTGGCCGGTAACCCGCTGGTGGAGCAGGCCTACCTGGGAGGGCGGTCGGCGTGACGGGTGCCGCATCCAGGAGGGGAGTCGGCGTGGTGTGTGGCCGCATCTGGGAGGGCCGTCGGTATGACGGGGGCGGCGGGCCTGAAGGGGATCGGTGTGACGTTGCTGACCGATCTGGGGGGCGGTGAGGATGACGGAGGTGAGTTCCGGAGGAGGGGCCGGCATGGCCGTCCCGGAGCCAGACCTCTTCGTGCGGACCGAGCGGCAGAGGCGGTTCGTCGCCCTGGCTGGCGAGCTGGCCGACCGGTTCGCCGGGCGGGCGGCGCTGCACGACCGGGAGAACTCGTTCCCGTTCGAGAACTTCGCGGAACTGCGGGCCTCGGGGTACGTCCGCCTCACGGTGCCGGTCGAGTGGGGCGGCGAGGGGGCGAACCTGACCGAGACCCTGCTCGCGCAGGAGCGGCTGGCCCAGGGCGACGGCGCCACGGCCCTGGGCATCGGGTGGCATCTGGCCGTGGTCGGCAAGCTGGCGGAGACCCGGGCCTGGCCGCCGGCGGCGACCGCGCGGATCTTCCGTGAAATGGCCGGGCGGGGGGCGCTGATCAACTCTGCCGCCAGCGAGGTGGAGACCGGAAGCCCCTCCCGGGGAGGCCGGCCCACCACGACGGCCCGGCGCGCGCCGGGGGGCTGGCTGCTGACGGGGCGCAAATCGTTCACCTCCCTGGCGCCGGTCCTCGACTACGCCGTGGTCTCGGCCAGCTTCGAAGGGTCCGACGGGGGCGGCTGGTTCCTGGTGCAGACGGGCAGCCCGGGCGTGACCGTCGTCGAAACCTGGGATGCGTTGGGCATGCGGGCCACCGGCAGCCACGACCTGGTCCTGGAGGACGTGTTCGTGGAGGACGGCGACCTCCTGGAGACCTTCGGCCGGGGCAACACCTGCCAGGTGGGCACGGGGGACGGCGCCGGGTGGGCCCTGCACATCCCCGCCGTGTATCTGGGCATCGCCCGGGCCGCCCACGGGTTCGCGGTGGAGTACGCCCGGACCCGCCGCCCCAACTCGCTGCCCGGCCCGATCGCCGACCAGCCCCACATCCAGGCGCTGCTCGGCCAGAACGAGATCGACCTTCTGGCGGCCCGCTCCGCCCTCTACACGGTAGCGGACCGCTGGGACGCCGAGCCGGAGCGGCGCGGCGAGCTGGTCCCCCTGCTGGGCGCCGCCAAGGTGCTGGCCGTGAACCTCGCCCTGCAGATCGTCGACCGGGCGATGCGGGTGGCGGGCATCGCCGGTCTCTTCCGGCAACTGCCCTTGGAGCGGCTCTACCGGGACGTGCGGGCGGGCCTGCACAACCCGCCGATGGAGGATGCCGTGCTCCGGAACCTCGCACGGGCGGCGCTCGCCCGGCAGGCTTCCGCTGCAGCCATCTCATAGGAAAGGGGTCGGGTTATGGCGATCACGCATATTGACCATGTGCTGATTGCGGTGAACGGTCTGGAGGAGGCGGCCGAGCGGTACCGCCGGCTCGGGTTCTTCGTCACCGAGGGCGGCGAGCACCCGGGCCGGGGCACCGCCAACCGGCTGGCGGTGCTGGACCCGGAGTACCTGGAACTGATTGCGGTCCGGGACCGGGCCGCCGCCTGGCCGGATCTGGTGGAGCATCTGGACCGGTTCGGGCCCGGGCTCTTCACCTTCGCCCTGGCCAGCGACGACCTGGAGGCCGACCTCGCCGCCTTCCGCAGGCGCGCCGCGGACGGGGTCACCGATCTGCGGCCGGAGGAGCCCTGGGACGGCGAACTGGTCACCCCCGGCGGGCGCCGCCGCACCTGGCGGGTGTTCCGGGTGGCCGGCGGGCGGGCGGTGAACCCGTTCCTGATCCAGCACGACAGCGAAGGGGAAGAGAAGCGGCGGAAGCTGGCGGGCGACGGCGAGCTGCTGCCCCACCCGCTGCAGTACGGCTCCGTCAGCCGGCTCGCCTTTGCCTTCCCCACGCTGGACGAGGGGGTGGCCTACTTCCGGGACGGCTACGGCCTCCAGCCGGAAGGCGATCCCTCGGTCTGCCCCAGCCGCCAGGCTGACCGGGTCTTCTTCCCCCTGAAGCGGGGGCTGATCGAGGTGATCGCCCCCCGCGGCGGCGACAGCCCCGTCGCCGCCTTCGTGGCCGAGCGCGGGTACGGCGTACACAGCGTAGCCGTCACGGTGCCCGACACCGCCCGGGCGGCAGACCAGCTGGAGTCCCGCGGCGTCGCGGTCCGCCGGTTGCCCTCCGGGACCGTGCAGGTGGACCCGGCCCATACCCTGGGGGTGCGGCTGTCGCTGGTGAAGGGGTAAGAAGAGGAGGCCGACACCGGCCAGGTCTGCGATGGCGGTCGTATAAAGGATTTGATTATTCTGCACCGAAATTTCTCCCCAAAGGTGCCTGCGGCGGCCCGATGCGTCCGGCATCCGTGCAGCGCAACCGGGTACGGCGAAACCGGCACATGAATGGTGGGGAGAGCCGTGAGCGAAGTGCACGCCAGACTGTCCACCGGAGTTGAGGGGCTCGACAGCGTGCTCGGCGGCGGCCTGTTTCCGGCGAGCGCCACGCTGGTGCGGGGCGCGCCGGGGACCGGCAAGACGACCCTGGGGATCCAGTTCCTTTGCGAGGGTGCCCGCCGGGGCGAGGGGGGTGCGTACTTCACCTTCGAGGAGTTCCCGGAGCAGATCTACCGGGACGCCCGCTCGCTGGGGTTTGACCTGCAGGCCCTGGAGCAGGCGGGGAAGCTGCAGGTCATCACCCTGGATCCCGGCGCCTTCCTGGATGAGGCGATCCGGCCGGGTGGCCTCCTGGAGGAGCTGAAGCGGGAGATCGGCCTCCGCCGGGTGGTCGTGGACAGCGTTACCCTGTTGGAACTGGCCCTGGCGGAAAAGGGCGGTCGGCGAACGCTCTACCTGCTCCGCAACGCCCTGCACCGGATGGGGGCCACCAGCCTTCTCGTGGAAGAAGGGGCGCCGGCGGAGGGCCCGTCCGCGGCCGAGTACATGGTGGACACCGTTCTTCACCTGACGTACGACGACTTCGAGGTGAACCGGCTCCGCCACCTGGAGGTGCGCAAGCACAGGGGCTCCCCGTTCCGCACCGGAAAGCACGTCTTCGTCATCTCCCGGCAGGGGATCCGGGTGCTGCCCGCCCTGGACCGGGTGCCGGACCTGACCGTGGGCGAGGTGGTGCCCACTGGCCTGGACCGGCTGGACGAGTGCCTGGGCGGCGGCATCCCCCGGGGGAGCACGTTGGTCCTCAACGTCAACAGCAAGTGCAACTACCGCTACCTGCTCGGGGCGATCGCCGCTGCGCACCTCCGGCAGGGCGACGGTTACGTCGCCGTGCGCTCGGCCGTGCGGCCGCCGGCCGTGGTCGCGATGGTGCTGAGCCTCTACGGCTTCGACGCCGCCCGGCTGGGGGCCGAGGGCCGGTGGCGGTACATCGAGCAGGAGGGGCGGCCGGTTCCGCCGGAGCTGGAACCCTACATTATCCGGGTGTCCAACGAGTTCGACCTGTTCGTGTCGCCGGGGAGCGCCACCGCCATCGCCCACGGCATCGGCAGCCCCGACGGCCCGCGCCACTGGCTCTGGTCCCTCGACCTGAACGCCGCCCTGCACACCCTGAAGCAGGACGCGGTGGTGAAAGGCTGGGCGGAGGCCATCTCCCACGCCCGGCACCGGGGCGACACCATCGTCGGCATCTGCAACTTCGAGGAGATGGGGCCGGCGATGTCCGCCTTCGTCCAGCGCAATGCGGAGGGCATCCTGCGGACCTGGTTCGACGGGCGGTACCAGTACCTGCAGGTACAGAAAGCGCCCAACGGCCGCGTGTCGGAGCTGATGGTCATCGAGTACACCGACGCGCCCCCGTACCTGGCGCTGTGGTAGGGGAGGTGCGGCAGATGACTGCAGACCTGAACGCCGTTCGACTGGAGGCCGCCCTCTACTTCCAGCGCAACCCCTTCGCGCGGGAGACGCCCGAGAGCCTGGCCCTGCGGCTGGGCCGCCCGGAGACGCTGGTGGAGCCCGCCCTGGGCCAGCTCGTGGAGCTGCAGGTGCTCGAGCGGCGGGGCCGGCTCTACCGGTACTGCAGGCCCTATGTCGCCCCGGCCTGGGACGAGGCCCCGTCGACGAGGTGATCCGGCCATGGCTGCGGCGAGCGACCGGGAGTGGACGCAGCGGCTGGCCGCGCTGGCCGGGCGGCTGCGGGAGAGCCGGGACGGCCGTGAGGCGGCCCGGGCCGTGGTCGAGGCGATCGTCCCTTCGGAGTCGGGTGCCTTTGTGCTCTCCTGCGGCGGCGGGGCGCCGGTCCGCCTGCTGGCCGCCGAGGGGCCGCCGGCTGCGGACATCCGGTCAAGGAACGCGGACGACCTCCTGCTCTTGCCGCAACTGCTGATGCAGTCGGGTGAGCCGAGGATCATCCTGGACCTGGCCGCCGACGCCCGGGCGGCGCCGCTCCGGGGGTGGGGGCTGGGCTCCGGCACGCTGGTCGCCCTGCCCGTTCGGGGCGGAGGCGGGGTCCGGGCCATCCTGGCGGTGGTAAGGCCGGGGCAGCAGGCGCTGTCCGCCGCGGATCTGGCCGGCCTGCAGGCGGCGGCCGACATGCTCGGCCTTGCCCTGGAGAAGGAGCGGCTGCACGAGTCCGCGGAGGAGCAGGTGCGGCAGCTGCTCGCCCTGGGGCAGGTCGCCCGGATGCTCACCACGGAGTTTGACACCGAGGCGGTGCTCACGCTGATCATCGACGCGGCGGTGAGCGTGTTCCGCCTCGACCTCTGCTGCCTGCTGATGTACGACGGGCGCGGCCACCTGCGCGTGCGGGCCGCGCGCGGGCTGTCGGCGCAGGAGGCCGCGCACCTGGTCTTCCCCGCCGGGAGGGCGCCCGATCCCGAGCGGTTCCGGGCGCTGGGGTACGTCTCGGTGGTGCTGCACCGGGTTCCCGGCAGTCGACAGTTGCTGGGCTACCTCGCGGCCGGCACCCGGGCTGCCAGCCCCCTGGACGCCTCGGATCGGTCTCCGCTGGCGACCTGGGCGAGCCTGGCCGGCGTCGCCCTCGAGAACAGCCGCTGGATGGCGGAGGTCGAGGCCGCCCAGCAGGACACGGTGGAAGCCCTGGTGGCCGTGCTGGAGAGCCGGGAGGCGGGGCGGCGGACGGTGCCCATCCGCGCCTCTGCGGCCTACGCCACCGTACTGGCGGGCAACATGGGGCTGTCGGAGCAGGAGGTTCGGGACCTCTACCTGGCCGCGCTGCTGGCGTACGCCGAGCCCGGTCGGCCGGGGGGAAGCATCCTCGCCGGCGCGGAATCGCCGCGGCTCAACAGGGTCCGCCGGGTGCTGGAGGCGCTGGGCGAGCGCTGGGACGGCACCGGCCCGCTGGGCCTGCGGGAGGGCGGAATCCCGCTCAGCGCCCGCATCCTGGCCGTGGTCCGGGCCTTTGCCGAGGCGCTGGAGGCCGGCAGCGCCGACGGGACGCCCTCGCCCGCCGCCGCGCTGGAGCGGGTGAAAGCGGGGAAGGGCACGCAGTTCGACCCGCTGGTGGTGGCCGCCCTGGAGAGCCACGTCTGGAGCGCCATGTCGTTCCTGCCGGCCGCTTCCGGAGAGGCGTGGCAGGCAGATGCAACGGACCCGGCGCGAGGGCAGCCCCGGGGTGGCGCGGGGGCCGCGCCGCCCCCGCCGGTGGTTGACCCTCAGCCGCCGGAGGCGGGGGCCGGGCCGGAGGCGTCCTCACCGGTTTCGCCGGCGGAGAGGGCGAGACAGGAGACGGCTGCCTCCGTCACGTCGCCTCACCCGGATCTGTCCGTCCTCACGCAGCGGGAGCGGGAGGTCCTGGCCCACGTGGCGCAGGGGCTCAGCAACCGGGAGATCGCCGCACGCCTTTTCCTGAGCGAGGCGACGGTGAAGACCCACGTGAGCCGCATCCTGCAGAAGCTGGGACTGCCGGACCGCACCAAGGCGGCCGTGTTCATGCTGACGACACAGGATTGAGCGGATGGCGCGCCTGCCGGCCCCGGAGATTCGGGCCGACAGGCGCGCCGTCGGTTCACCTGTGTGGATTCTGCGCACAGCCCGCCATGTGGCGGCGTGATCCTGCGTGGCTCCTCCGATGTGAGGAGGCTGGCGCGCAGGATCTGGACTCCGGGGGCTGCGCAGCTGGTGGCGCGCAAAACCTGAACTCCATGGTGAGGGCTCGGTTCAGGTTTTGCGCGGTCAGGGGCACCGGCCGGGCGTGGGACGCGCAGAATGTGCGTTGGGGACCGGGACCGCGGTTCAGATTCTGCGCGCAACCCTGGGCTGAGGGGCCGGTGGCGCGCA
>JAAROH010008254.1_pt1 | contig 11220 bp, 10 predicted proteins | sample 7248631 | NCBI WGS metagenome assembly JAAROH01 (sample SAMN09772309, study PRJNA484901) | compost metagenome | isolation source: Vermicomposting unit | place: India
GCGTTTCGTCGTCAAAATTGAGCGCTTTTCACCTCAAAATGGTGACGGGATTGGGGTTCGTCGTCAAAAATTGGCTTTCTTCTCCTCAAATTGGCGACGAGAATGGGTTTCGTCGTCAAAATTGAGCGTTTTTCACCTCAAAATGGTGACGAGAATACGTTTCGTCGTCAAAATTGGGCGTTTCCTGCCCCAAAATAGCGACGAGACAAAGAGTGGAAGTCACCCCCCTCCTTCTCAAATCCGTAAAATAAGCAAGATTCATTTCCCCCTTTTTATCATTTCTGTAAAGATAAAATTTGCATGATTGTTTTCATGACCGCATCTTCTTCGTTGGAACGGGTAATGAAATTTGCAGCATCTTTTAATTCCTGAACAGCATTTCGGACTGCAAAGCTATAGACGGCCCGCTCCATAAGCTCGATATCATTGTAACCATCGCCAAATGCCATTGTTTCTTCTGGAGTTACATTCAATAGTTGCTGTAAATATGCAACAGTTGTGCCCTTATGAACATTCGCATTGGCTATGTCAATCCAAGCGGATTCTGATGCGACAATATAAGCTGACTCAAAAAAGCAAGATAATTTTTCCCTAGTTTCAAAACATCTATGCGCCGGATCATGAACAGTAATCTTAACAAAGTCCTCAGTCACCTCATTCAAATCAGACACTTGCCTTACTTGGGCATAGGATCTTCTCACAATAGCCGCTTCTTCTTGAGGAATATTATCTTTTATGACCGCACCGTTTCTTGTACATGCAATTATCGTATGTTCCAAACTTATTTTCTCAAGCAAACGAATCATTTCCAGTCCTAATTTATTACTAAGCAACGATTCATAAACAAATTTCCCATTATGCTTGATCCGAGTTGCACTGTCACCCAAAATCCAAAAATCCTTTGCATCATCACCAAATAACTCTTCTACACGCTCGCATTGTTTGCCGGTAACCGGGGCAAAAATGACTCCTTTTTCTTCCATGATTTTTTTGACATCTTTGTATAATTCCCTGTTAAAGTCACCGCTATTGTTCAAGAATGTTCCGTCCATATCCGTTAGCACTAATTTAATCATATCAGTACCTCTTCCATGACAAATTTTAAATAACCCTCGAAGCAGCCGAAAAAGTTAATGATTGAACATCATGAAGGAAATCTTCTACTGTATGTTGACAACCCTCTTCTTCTACTTACTTTATATTTTTAAAAACTAAATTCATTAACCAGAGCAACCACTTTTTCAGTGCTTCATAACCATCTCGCAATCAATGACTAGATTGCCGTTGAACTTTTATTCTTGTTATTTATTAATAGTTTCTTTTTCAGTACCAGATTCAATTTTTCGGAACTGAGAACCATTGCTATCACAAATATAACCGTACAAATTGGGAAAAGTGCGACTGTTGTATGTGATGCAATGAACCCAAAAAGTGGTGGCATAAATGTACTGCCGGTATAAGCAACCGCCATTTGATAACCCATAATGGCCTGTGAATGCTTTTCCCCAAAACGTGCCGGTGTTTCATGCAACATACAGGGAAAAATTGGAGCTAGTCCCAATCCCACAACAATAAAACCTGCAACCGAGAATAAGGATGGCAATGGTAAGATGAGAAGAATGGCGCCGGTTAATGCGATGATTTGCCCCATCCGGATAAGCACCTGGTTCGACATTTTAAAGGTGACAAAGCCCGTTATTAATCTACCAATCGTGATTCCTGCATAATAAAAGGAAACCCACTCGGCAGCAGTTGCCGCTGTTAACCCTTTCACATTTACCAAGAAACTGCTTCCCCACAGACCCACTGTCGCTTCAACCGCACAATAAAAAAAGAAGGATGCCAAGGCTAATTTAACACCATTCGTTTGTAAAGGTCTTACCTTCTCAGCGTTTTCCTTAAAAGAAACTCCCTTTGATTCTTCCGGCTCTTTATTTATGGTAATGTGGCTATTTACTTTGTTCCATAAAGGCAAGGTGAACAAAAGGATGACGACTAATATGAATTGAAGTCCTGATATTGCGAGATACCCTTTACCCCAATTTTGATTTGAAATATATTGGGCCATGATAACAGGACCAAGTGTTGCACCAACTCCCCAAAAACAATGCAACCAACTCATATGATGGGCTTTATAATGGGTCGCTACATAATCATTTAATCCCGAATCAACAGCACCCGCTCCCATTCCAAGTGGGATGGCACAAAGAAAAAGCCAAATAATGGATGGAGCAAAGTAAAAGCCAAGTAACGCACAAGCAGTCATTAATACGCTGACAAATGTGACTTTGCCTGTACCAAATCGTTTCAACACCTTTCCGCTAACTAAACTGGAGAGAATCGTACCCCCTGCAATGGTCATAAACAGGTATCCGGCCGTCTCAATTGGTGCGCCAAAATCCGATTGCATTACCGGCCATGCTGCCCCCAACAAGGAATCAGGTAAGCCTAGGCTGATAAAAGCCAAATAAATAATGATTAAAAGAAATGTTGTCATCATGTAACCCTCGCTTATGCATTTTTTCACCTTTTCCCAATTTCGTTTATTTCCTGCTTAAAATCTACCAAAAGAGATACACTTATTAAATGACATTAAAAAGTATTGAGAAAACATATACACTATTTGTTCATCATAAGATCAAGGCAAAGCTTTTGTAATCCATACAAGTAATCTTGTTTCCAATCACTGATTGTTAGCTCGGGAAGATGTTCAGAAGGGATATATTTTGCGCTATCAATGGCAATTTTGTCTATAACCTCTTTTTCAACTTCATCTCTGCAAAAAATAATTGTATGTGGATTCATAATTGCGGTAAATGTAGCTACTAGCCTACTAATCGCATCAATCTTATTATTTTTAAAAGTAGTCAACTGACTAGAGTCACTTCCATCATTTAACGCCTGACCAAAGTTCCGCTTATCATACTGAGGAACAAAAGAAACTTCTCCTGCAAAAAAACTACTTCCCCGCACCACATCACCATTAATCATCAATCCTGCACCCGGTCCATTTTGACCGGAATACAAATATACAAGGGATTGGTTCTTCTCGATTAGCTTATTATGGCTAAACCCTAGTACAGCAGCATTCATATCGTTCTCGACAACGACAGGTATCGAAAATAAATCTTCAATATACCCTTTTAGATCAAAATTTTGAAACTGCTCATATCCCGGTATATAAAAAATTCGGCCATTATCCACGGAACCTGGAACACCAATGGCAATTGAACTTATTTTTGAAGAATTCTCCTTTATGACTTTTTCGATGAATTTAGTTAATAACTGTATCCCATGATCGGATAATACACTTGATCCTTTTCCTTGTTTCTTTATTTCTCCCCCACAATTAAATATAGTATAAATTGTTTCGGTCCTTTCTAAGAAAATAGCAAGTCCCTGCATATAATCAGGATTATACCGATATCTTTTTGCTCTTCTCCCGCCACTGGATTTGTCGAAACCAACTGAAATAACTTCCCCATTCTTCTCCATCTCAGTCAAAAACTTACTTATAGTCGGGAAACTAATTTGCAAATGTTCGCTTAGTTCGACCTTTGTTGCACTCCCAAGTTCTAAAAGCGATTTTCGCATAGCGGGAAGAATAACCGTGCTTAACGATTTTGGAGTAACCTTCACAACTGTCACCACCTTACGTCCACTTATTAAATGTATTTAAAAAGTCTCCAGCAAAAAACTTATTAAACATCTTTAATAAGTATGTTCATAATATAGCATATAAAAAATACCTATTCAATAATCCAGCCGAATTTCAGCAGAATTTCTATACATTAACGTGCAAAAAGGAAATGAATCTCAGACAAATTCATTTCCTTCAGCTTGTTTTTTTACTTTTTCATATAATATGCGAGTAGGACCATCATCAAAGCCAGTGCTACAACAAATGGAATCCAGCTGTAAACCCATAATTTCATAATCAGTAAAAGAATAAAGGCACCAATCGCTAAAATCCAAAGCGCTGCCGTCATGATGCCAAACGTTTGCGCATTACCGGATGTTTCAAAGTTTTTTGCCCATTCATTTTGTTTTTCGGCTTCTTTTAATACCCATGCCTTCCGATGTTCGGGTTCTGTAATCACTAAAAATGTGATCACACCGAGACTTGGTAAGGCAAAAGGAATTAAAACCGCTAACGCACCTTCTAATGATTTAGCTTCACCGAATATTGACATTGGGCCGATTGGTACAAGAATGACTCCAAATAAGAAAACAAAGACTGCAACAGCATAAATTGCGGCACGTAATGGACGCATCGGGTTACGAGTTGCTGTTTCTTGTGTTAAGCCCATATAGACAAACCCTGCTAAAGGAACGGCTAAAAACAACATCATGACACCTGTTACAGCACCAACTTTGCCTAAAAAAAGATAACTGAAGCAGGAAATAATGATTGCAAATACAGTAAGGACGCCCAGAATGGTATAAATGGCGGCACGTGTCTTTGTAACAAAATTTCGCAATGACATGTATCGCATTTCAAATACCTCTTTCTTTTTCTCTAAACTCATTTCATCAGCAATTTTGTTAATATCTGCAAATTCTATTTGTATTTGTCTTAATGCGTCTGTACGTTTGATTCCGTTCGCTTCTAAACTCTTCAAACGATCTTGAAGATTTGTTAATAACTCCTCTTTAAAATCAATCAGTTCCGGTGACTCTTCATATTTTTCAAATGCTTGATCAATAAATTCTTTTAGTTCCATAATTTATTCCTCCATAAATAATCGTTCCAAGATCTTCTTGGTAAACTCATAATCCTCGAGTTTTTGCCGGTATAGTTCCCTCCCCCGCTCGGTGATATGATAATACTTTCTGCGGCCGCCTTGTGTTTCATCACCCCAATAGGATTTGATGTAGCCCTCTTTCTCAAGACGTTTGTAACTGGAATAAAGTGTTGTTTCTTTTAATTCATACAAATGATTGGTTTTCTGCAACACACGATTATAAATTTCAAACCCGTAGCGGTCACGATCCAATAGACTCGCTAACACAATTGTATCCGTGTGTCCGCGCAGCATATCACTTGATAATTGTCCTCCCATACTCTCACCATCTTTTCACTTATCGAAGTACTACGCCTGTCGTAGATTTTTTGCTTTTTTTAGGCGAGGATTTCCTTGCCTCACCCGTTCTAGATAATGTATGTCATGGTATTACGCCTGTCGTAGTTTTTTTGCTTTTTTTAGGCGAGGTATTCTTTCCTCACCTTTTTAATTATTGTAAGCCATAGTACTACGACTGTCAAGTATAAACAATAACTGTTTTTTATTCATATTTTATTTTAAATTTCAATTGTCCTTCATCATACATGTATAGGTCATTGAAACCTGTTCCAAAGGAGATAACCTATTTATCCGTTCGTAAGCACGTTTTTAAAGACGGAGCAATTTTTTGTATTAAATCTCTGCCATGGATTTTTATATTAATAGATTGTAGTATAATTTTATACAAAGGCAATATATCAAGGGGGAGAGGTTATGGACAAACTATTACGTACGAATACAGCAAAAAAAGCACTAGCTAAGGTCCAAAGAGTAGCTGAATCAGTAAGGCAAGTTTGGAATCCACAAAAATCAATTGAAGAGCAAACAGATCAATTACGTTCCCTACTTGATCAGGAACTTGGGCGAGATGAATACTTTGTTATTGTAGATGAAAGTGGCTTTGGGCATATTCATACAAACCGGTTACGTGAAGGAACGATCTTTAATGATGAGGTAGGACTGGCTGCTGCAAATACAAATTCAGGTCTATTACAGATTTATCCAAGAAATACCGGGGAAGTGCTAATTGATGCGTCATGCCCACTTTTCAGAGACAACAATGGTAAGCGCTTTAACTTAAGAATGGGTAGGCTTGTTCATCGTCCTTTTATTGGCCTTATTTTTGGAGGATTAACGGTAGCACCCAGTGCAGTTGCCGCATTGATAGCCTATATATTTAGTAATAATATTATCGAAACAGTGAGTGTCTTTGGCATTACCTTTATTTCCAGCCTCGTGCTTAGTGTATCTTCTTACTATATCATCACCAACCGATTGCGGAATTGGTATGGAGTGACAAAAAAGGTTTCATCAGGAGATTTGACTGCAGAGGTGAAAACAGTAGGATGGCGTAATGAATTCCACCAAATCGGCTATGAAATTAATAAAATCATTTTAGGAATTCGAGCAATGATTAATGATTTTAAAAATGGTGCTGAAACAGTTGAGCGTATTAGTAAGGAACAAGAAATGGAGTTACAGCGTATTTCAGCAGCCTTCGAACAGCTATCAGCAGCGATTCAAACTTTTCGAGGTGGCGCTGAGACGCAACGTAACTCGATTGGAAATGCGGATGAGATGGTTGAAACGATGATGGAAAAGGTACGGAAAATGCAGGAGGATGTTGAAAATGCGGTTGCTGAAGCAGATGTCGCACTGGCAGATGCAAGCAAAGGGGAAGAGGCTGTAAAACTGGCACAAAACCTAATGAAAACAATTCAATCTGAAGCTTTAAACACCACTGCCAAAATCCGTACCGTAGCTGAAGAGGCGAATGTCGTTATGGAGAAGGTCTCATCAATTACGGAAATTGCCAAACAGACAAATTTATTAGCACTTAACGCCTCCATAGAATCTGCACGGGCAGGTGAATCCGGAGCCGGCTTTGCTATTGTGGCAAATGAGGTTAGGAAGCTGGCTGAAGGGACAAGTGAATTTGCCGAACACATTATGTCCTCATTAGAAAAAACCATGAAAGATTTGGAAGCTGCTGTTGTACAAGTTGAGAATTCTGTGCAAACGATTGATAAAGGGATGGAAGTCGTTTCACAAACCGGTGAGGTAATCAGTCATCTGACAAAAACCTCAATCCGTACAAAAAACTTGGTCATCCATAATCGTAAATCTGTTGATATCGTCACTCTGGAGGGTGAAAAGCTTCAAAAAATAATGAAGGAAATGAAAGCGATTACGGATGACTTTACTAAAACAGTGGTTGAAACGAACGCCAGCATGGAGATTCAGGTAGAAGGAATGAATATGATTGCCCAAGATGCAACAAAACTATCCTCAGAAGCCAAGCATCTCAGTCGTATTGTAAAAAGATTTCATAATTGAATAAAGTGAAGTTTCCATCCGGGGGTTTACCCCATGGATGGTTAGTTGAACCAATCGGGCACTTACGGGAACTTTTCTTCCTCCTTTCTTCTTTGATTTCACTTAAGCCACGGGAGGAAGATTTAGTGACCGTTTGTGCGGGATAAACTGAAACTTCCATCCGGGGGTTTATCCCATGGATGGTTAGTTGAACCAATCGGGCATATGCGGGTAGCCCGCCTATCTTCTTAGTAAACTCAAAAATCTTTTAGTTGGGTGTCTGCCCGTTAAGGTGAAATAAAGCTATCCGTTATAAGTAGCTGTATTTTAACAGATTGTTGTTGTCATATACTTTTATGTGAGTTATATTTTGTTAAAGCAAGCTTATAGAAAATAAATTTGCAATTTTTAAACATTAAGGTGAGGGTATTTATGTATTGGAGAACTTTGCCAAATTGGTTCTGGGTATTATATTACTTATTTCTCCTATCAACATTAGGAACGGCGATATACAGCATAGTGAAAAAGAAAGGAAAGATTTTGCCCTTTCTAACCATTGTGTTCACTGTGACCATTCCAATAGTTGCCTTCATTAACAGTCTTGGAAGAGCAGAAGAAATGAATGAATTTGAACATTTAGTAAGTCAATTGCAAAAGGGTGCTAGTTGGGCTATTTTTTCAATTATAGGGTATTTGTTCCTGTTCGTATGGTGGTTTTCCTTCTGTTCAAAAGTAAACATAAAAACTAAGTTATCGGATTATTTCCGCATAAAATAGCAATAAAAATGAAAAAATACCCTATAAGCTTTATAGTATTTGGCGGGTTATTTAGCCAACTTTTTTATCTAAAATAAATCCTTTATTAAAATTTTTTGGATCAATTTTCGAAAAATCTAAACAAACCACCGGAAATCATAAAGAACATTTTATAAGGGAATGAAAAGAACAATGGAATTTGTCATTGATGTATACCTGATTTTCCTTATTTTATTTTTTTCCATCAAGAAAAAATTTCATATAATTGTCAATATTTTTAACTATTTTGTACTTGCCTTCCTCCTATCAAGCTATTTTTCGATTATTGGTGTTAACTTGGGTGCTTTTAAAATTGATGGCGACATGAAGTTAGAAATCTTATTCAGGCTCTATGAACTGATATTTGAACCACTTGTTTGCATTGGCTACCTAAACCTCTTTTGCAGTGTAAAATCAAAACTAAAAAAAATCGTCTTAAGCGTTTTTGTGTTTTTCATATTTTGGGCAGCAGAATTTCTATTTGTTCAATTAGGAGTCATCACCTTTATTAGCTGGAATTATCAAAAAACCTTGATTTCACTCTTTGGAATCCTATTGACAACTTATTTCTGCCAGCAATGGTTTCGTTCCATTTTAAAGAAAGAGGGGATCCAGACCTGATGAAACTTCCTAACTCCTTTGATATCAATGAATGGTTTGTTCTAATTTGTATGTTCATCGCCTTTTCCGTGCTCCATTTACTACCAAAAAGATTCCCTCTAAGCATCTCAATCCTTATTATGCTTTATTCCTCGACAACAGCGCGGTTTGCGGATCATATTTTAGCAATGCCAAGGATAGACTTATATGATATTATGAATTCGCCATACTATGATCTTTTCGATATTTTTACATATGTATTAATTGGCCTTGCCGGTTTTTTTTTGTATATGTTTATGACCTGTTTCGTATAAAGGGATTTTGGATTGCTGTTTATATTGTCATTTGGTCTGTTTTTGGAACTGCCTATGAATTGCTATCATCCTATTTCAAAGTGTTTATTTATAAAGGGTGGAAACCCAGCTATTCATTTACATTCTATTTATTTATTCAATCCCTCACATTGTTGTTTTTTAAATATGTAACATTTATCCATCAAAAAACTTCAAAAGATAACTAATATTCTCATAACTTTACGAGTATTCTGGCTGAGGTGGCAATAGCCATGGTTCAAGGGTACTGCTATACTCTCAACCATGCAATACCCTTATTTTTATAAAGAAAACTCGACGATTGCCGAGTTTTCTTTATCCTATGTGCTTCCTTCCTGTAGAGATTCCTCTAACAGCCTCTCCTGTTCACCCACTTGATTTTCCAGCTTCAATTAGCACATGGTTCTTGACTAATAATAGCGATAAACACATAATAAATGCTCCTGTTCCAATCAGTAGCCATTCAATTTTTACCATGTCGGCAAGCGGACCGAATATCAGCATTCCAATTGGCATCATGGAGGTTGAAATCATCCCCATCACCCCGAAAACTCTTCCTAAATAATCTTCTTCAATTTTTTCCTGTAATAATACGGTAGCCGGTGTATTTAAAATAGGCATGGCCACTCCGAAAACACCCATGAAAAATAAAAAGATCCAAAAGTTTGGAACACTTCCTAATGCGAATGTACAAACGCCCATGATCACTGTAGCAAATCCCATTGTCTTTACTTTATTTGAAAAGCCTCCCCACGAAGCAATGATTGCCCCACCCGCCATCATACCAATGGAAAAGACAATTTCAATGGCAGTTAGCCGCCACACATCATCACCAAAACTGCGTGCAACCTGTAGTGGCGTTAAAAAGGAAGCCGGCGCCATTAATACCATGAAGAGAGCAAAGAACAAGAAGAACTTCTTGAGAAAGTCATGACTATTCACATATTTCAAACCTAATTTAAAATCACTTAAGTAGCTTGTTGTTTGTTTGTCCTTGGCCTTTTCATGTAAAGGAATCTTTAAAAAGATAAGTAGTGTTCCAATCGCAATGGCTGCTGTTACGACATCAATAAAGAAGATAATTTCCATCGTTGCCATTCCTAATAGAGCAGCACTAACCAATGGTGATACAAACATAATAATAGCTTGAATACTTCCATTGATTCCGTTCACTTTTGTCAATTTATTTTTTGGAACAATCTGCGGCAAAATCGCACCGACTGCCGGGGTTTGTATGCCGGTCCCAAAAGCGCGAATTGCTGCCATTAAAAATAGCAACCAAATATCATCAAAACCCATTAAAAAAAGAATAGCTAGAATGAGTGTTGCAAAGGCAATGAGACCATCTGAAAGTACAATCAGCAATTTTCTGTTATAACGATCCGCCCATACACCCGCTACCGGAGACAAAATAAACGTTGGAATAAAACCGCAAATGATGTAAATCGTCATCATCACACCGGATTCCGTTGATAACGTGATATACCACATCATGGCATACTGAACCAAGGACGACCCGAATAATGAGATCGCTTGGCTACTCAAAAAGAGAACAATATTCTTGTACCAATTGCTTTTATTATTATGCACTACGCTGTTCATCCACTATCAACCCATTTCTATTTAAAAATTTTGTTTTCTTTTCTATTAAATTGGAAAAAGATTGTTGTTAAGGGCGGAAAATTCCCCCTTTTCAGTTTACAGTAAACAATTTCAAGAAGGAAAGACATACTTTTGATATTTTTTAAAATCTCGAAATTTATACGCCGTCTTCAACTTTGTCCCGAATCAGTTTTTCTGCACCGCGACTGCTTGAGGGTGTGGTCGGTTAAGATAGAATGAAAACAGAAAACACAGGTATTCCACCCTTTTATTAAACGGATTTTGACCCTCATCAGAACTAATAGAAAATAAAACAAAAAACACAGGCATTCCACCTGTGCTTGAAAGCAAATGGATATTGGTTTTTGCACAATTTGACAGTTGCCTTCACGAAAGAAAAGGATAGAAATACCCTTTTGGCCAGTCTTTGCCAAATCATCAGACCAACAGTTTATTAGTTAACCTTTGAACAGGACATTTTTTGAAGACAGAAAAAAAGAGGGCAGATCCGTCCCCCACTTTTTACAAACATCCGCAAAATAAAGGTTTCCTATCGATAGGCAGACTAATCCCATTTACCCGGCTACACAAGCAGAGCCTTTGAACGTATTCAATTAACGGTTCAAAGATTGGTAACGTAGTCTTATACTATCAATCACTAGGAAATCCTCCATTTCTTTAAAGATAAATAGACTATAACATATAACTGCAAGATATTTCAAGTTATTTTTAATTGTTGAGCTTTTTGCGATGTACTGATTTTCTAGATTAGATTAAAAAAATTTACTCTA
>JAAROH010008257.1_pt1 | contig 11160 bp, 11 predicted proteins | sample 7248631 | NCBI WGS metagenome assembly JAAROH01 (sample SAMN09772309, study PRJNA484901) | compost metagenome | isolation source: Vermicomposting unit | place: India
TCGGATCAATGTTGTACGTCCGATCATCAATATCTGCAAATACAGGTTTTCCCCCACAATAAAGAACAGCGTTGGCAGTAGCGGCGAATGTAATCGGCGTCGTAATCGCTTCATCCCCCTCGCCAATCTCCGCAGCAAAACAAGCGCCGTGAAGAGCTGCCGTTCCATTTGAAAACGCCACGGCATACTTCGCTCCAACATAATCAGCGACTTTCCGTTCAAACTCTTGAATTTTTGGCCCTTGGGTTAAATAGGGAGACTTTAGCACATCTACGACTGCTTCGATATCGTCATCCGTAATCCATTGTTGTCCATAGGAAAGGAAAGATTCCCTTTTTTTCATTGTGCCACCTTCATTTACAACAATATATCCCAGCTTAATGGTGTTCCTTTTTTTACATCTTTCTTCACCGCTTTTCCAAGAACTACATCATAATATTTGGGCGGCAATCCATGTCCAGGCCGAATGGCGCGAACATTCTCTTTTGTAATGAGATCGCCTGCCTTTAAATCCTCTGCAATATAAAGAGAACGCCGATGTTCAAGGGAAGGCTTTTCGGCATTAGTAGGACCGTAATGGATCATACCTAGGCTGAGCCAAGCCCGTTCTGTTTCTTCGACAAGCATTTTCATTTCATGAGGCTCTAGCGAAAACGCAGCATCCACCCCGCCTTCTACACGGGAAGTGGTGAAATGTTTTTCGATGACTGTTGCTCCAAGCGCTACCGCTGCTACCGCAGTACCAATCCCCATCGTATGATCAGACAATCCCACTTCAACTCCAAATAATTGTCGCATATGTGGAATCGTCACAATATTCGAGTTTTCTGGTGTCGCAGGATACGTACTTGTACATTTCAATAATATAATTTGATTATTCCCTTGTGAACGAACCGCTTGAACGGCCTCATCTAGCTCTGCAACCGTAGCCATTCCTGTTGAAATAATAACCGGTTTCCCTGTAGCAGCCACTTTTTTAATTAACGGAATATCTATATTTTCAAACGAAGCGATTTTATAAGCCGGCACATTTAATGTTTCTAAAAAATCCACTGCGGTTTCATCAAAGGGAGAGCTGAAAGCAAGCAATCCGTGCTTTTTACAACGTTCAAAGATCGCTTCATGCCATTCCCACGGAGTGTACGCTTCTTTATACAGGTTATATAAAGATTGGCCTTTCCAAAGATTCGTCTCACTTTCGATAAAAAATTCACCTGTATGAATATCTAAAGTCATCGTATCAGGGGTGTATGTTTGCAGTTTAACCGCGTCGACACCTGCTTCCGCTGCAAGATCAACAATTTTTAACGCCCTTTCTAAAGATTGATTATGGTTGCCCGACATTTCGGCGATGATGAATGGTTTGCGATTGATACCAATCCAACGATCTCCTATTCGAATACCGTCACTCAAGATGTGATCCCTCCAAAATAGCTTGAACAACTGGATGAACCATATATTTTTCTTTGTTGCCCAACAATTCTAATGCTTTTTCACTCATATATGCAAGTTCATCAGGCGATAATATCGCTCTATTCAATATATCGGCATAATCCGACACTTTTACATCCCAATGCCAACCTAAATTCCAAATCGCCCCGTATTCAGCTGTATCTTTCACCGATTGTCTTTGATTCTCAGCAACTATTGTAACAATCGAAGGAAGACCGAGAAAACATCTCTCCCACATCGTCACTCCACCAGCTCCGCAAGATAAATCCGCCTGCGCCATGAGTTCAGCGATATAATTAATTTGACAATGGTAATTGATGTTCATTTCAAGGCACATCTTTTGAATTTGTGAACGCTTTGGATTTGCGTTACCGACGACGACATCTACTTTTATATGTGCGAAACACAAATCTCGTAAAGCTTGCAATACTTTTTCTGTTTCATTCGTCGGGTCGCTGCCGCCAAAAAAAATGAGCATCCGCTGAACATGGCCACTGCGGATTTTTACGGACTTTTTCGCTTCATAAAACTCGGATCGCAATATCATATATTTCGGGCCTAAAAACAAACGACAATTTTTTTGTACCAACCCATCATAACGCTGTTTCATATTTTTATAATAATTTTGGTCCAACAGTAAATGGCAGTCATGAGGGCGGTTCGCCAAATCATCCACCACCATTATTTTACCGACATACTTTTTGACTTGCTCTTCCCACCGCCGATCAATCTGATAATGGTCAACGATACACCAATCAATATGGTCATTGCATTGCTGAATCATTTCGATGGTTAATTGGGTATCTATTTCTTGTGAGAAATGAGTGCCATGAAACATGCGAAAAACGGAAAATCCTTGGCTTTCGACATAGTCACATAAATCGCCTGGACATACTCTCATAACAAAAGTAACAGTGCATCCCGCATCTTTCAACATTTTCGCAAGTGTCAAGCAACGCATTACATGACCGGTCCCTATTTCAACCGAAGAATCAACGCGAAATAAAATATTCATACTCATTCCCCGACTGTAAATAAATTTCTCTTCACTTGATTAAATGTATTAAAAATAGATTTATATCACCGGTTTTTGCTGAATATGGGCATTTAGTTTAGCAATATCCGGATGTTCTAATAAAAACTGCACAACCTTTTGCGAGCTAATCAGTTTATTTTTTTTAAAATGATTCGCGACCGCTGCGCATAATTGATAATCTTCTTCCGTGTCTAATGTAATTCGCAGCTGCGGCTGCTGAATCGTTTTCGGCGCTTGAATATATGTACGCTTAAATTCATCCGGGAACTCATATGCATAATATGTCACGTGTTCGCGATGACGTGACTCCTTTCCATGATGATATATATATTCGAGTGCTGAAAATGACACCATTTCAACGACTAAGCCGCGCGGCAAATCTCCTTCCACAATCACGATATCAGATGGTTCAGCCTTCATTGCCTCAATAACTTGGTCCGCAAGTTCATAATCAACAAAAGGGCAATCCGCCGTCACACGAATCACATAATCAGGCTGATAAGGCTTTGCGCATTCATAATAGCGCGCAAGCACATCATCCTCCGAGCCGCGGAAGCACGGAACGTGATGCTGTTTGCACCACGATTTAATCGCATCATCCTGCGGCAGTACAGAAGTTGCAACAATAACCTCATCCACCTGTTTCACTTGTTGACATCTGGAAACAACATAGTCTAACACCACCGTCTCCCCAAGCGGCATCAATACTTTTCCCGGCAAACGGGAGGACCCCATGCGTGCTTGGATGATGATTAAAGTTTTCAAGTTTATACCTCCCCTTCCCTGATATCTATGATCAGATCGGTTGGATACCTTATTTGTCTCTTTTCGGTCTCTGAACGAACAAAAGGATAATCATCTAAATTTTTTCCTTGCGATTCAAGAAAAAACCAGTAAAAACTATCTAATCCGACTTCTATGCTTAACGTAGAAGCCCCGCCAAAACGACTATTGCACTCTATAATATGAAAATCTCCTCGATTATCCATGATCACTTGCATTACAATATGACCATATAATTTTAAACATTTAGCAATATCTCCACACATACGTTCTAATTTTTCGTTTTTTATCGTTGTTGTTACTTGCGATTCCCCGTTTACGACATTGTCCCTTGTTCGCGCTACTACTCCTTTAACGTCTCCTGTACGGGTGATGTAAAGATCAACACTGATTTCCAGCCCTTGAATAAACGGTTGGAAAATAGGTTCTTCTAATCTCTTAGCGTGCAATACTGCCTCTTCGCTTGATAAATTGATCCCTATGCTTCTCGCTCCAGATCCATAACGCTCTTTGACGACATAATGATCAAATTTTAATTCTTGAACCGATAAGGACGTCGGAATCGCTGGAAACCCATTTTCAGTTAAAACTTTGTAAAAACGCAGCTTATCAAGACAGGTTTGGACAGCTTCTGGTTCAGAGACCATGACGGAAATCCCATGTTCCTCCAATAATCGACGATAAAAGGAAAAATAAAGAAGCTCACCGTCTCTTGTCGGGATCAAAAAACCAATGTTTTTTTTCTTACAAAACAAAATAAACTCTTCAATTTTCACATCTTCCAAAGAAGGCATTTCCCAAAATTCATGAACAAAATATCGACCGATACAACTCGGATTTATGTCGGCGCCAATTAAAGCCATAGAAGAATTCATTTTTCGCATCGCCTGCTGAATAGCTTGCAACATCGGTATTTTTTTTGAAATACTAGTTACTAATACATTAATACATACCACCCCTTTATTTTTCGCATCTTATGTAATCAATTCGGTTAATGAATAAATCAAATCATCCGCCTCATACTCTCCTGAAAGCCTCGTTTGCATATGATCGCCAACATCACGAACGATACGAACCGTTCCCATTCCCAGTTTTCTAGCGGTAATAAAATCTTTGTTTGGATTATCCCCTATATATACACAATCTCCAAAATCTAAATGCAAATATTCAACCATTTTTCGATACGGAGTCTCGCTAGGTTTCCAATGTTCCTCCCCCAAATCACCAGTGACAATAATATAGTCAAACAGCTTTTCTAGATGAAGCGCCTTCACCTTGGCCCATTGCATTGTTGAATCTCCGTCAGTAATAATCCCTAGCTTTTTCCCTTTTTCTTTTAAATAGAAAATTAATTTTTGCGCATCGTCATATAAGGAAATATTAGGTGTATGTCTGCGATAAAGACGAACTAAATGGGAAACATCTATATCGATATTTAACTGTCTACATACTTCATCAAACACTCGACCACGACCATTTCTTTTCCATTCAGCAATGAGCATTTGATGAATCCCACTTATATCCATATCCGACCGATAGTTCGCGAGCTCATTTGCCACAACCCAAAATCCCGATTTTACGTAATCGTGTTCGCAATATAGGGTATCGTCAAGATCGAATATATATCCTTTGAAATCTCTCATTTTATCGATTCACCATAAAGATGTTACTGTACAGATATTTTATTTTTGAACACTGTAAGAGCTTTTGCTATAACAGCATCCATATCATAATATCGATATTCAGCAAGCCGCCCAACAAATAAGACATTAGAAAACTGTTTTGCTCTCTCTTTATATCTTGCATATAACTCTAAATTTTCTTTTTTAGGAATTGGATAATAAGGAATATCCTTCCCCTTTACATTTCGTTCATAATCTTGAGGGTATTCTTTTACAATCGTTGTCGATAAATGTTTTTGGCCAGTTAAATGTTTAAATTCCGTAATTCTCGTAAATTGATATTCATTCGGGTAATTAACGGTACCAACTGGCTGTACAAATTCCTTTTGAATGTTTTCAAATTCAAAACGAAGAGAACGATAAGGAAGTTCACCAAATTCATAGTTAAAAAATTCGTCGATTTTCCCCGTATAAATTAATATTCCTTTAAATTCTCTTCCGAACAAACTTATATTGCCCTTGTTAAAGTCAACTTCTATAATTTCTTTATAATCTGTATTCAACATCAGCTTAATATTACAGTGAGATAATAGCTTTTCAAATATTTTCGTATAGCCTTCTTTCGGCATCCCTTGATAAGCATCTTGAAAATAGCGGTTATCCCTAGAAATATATACCGGCACTCTCCCAGTAACCGTTGGATCTAACTCTTCCGGTTTCATTCCCCATTGTTTGGTCGTATAGTTCAGAAACACTTTGTCATAAACAAAATCCGCTAAAAACTTTAAATCTTGATCATCCGTTTCACGCAACTTTAAAATTGGGACTTTTACGTTATATCCAAATTTATTTACTAACTTTTCTTCCAAAGGTTTAGCCAGTGATTCGGGTAACAATTCATATAAAGTATTTAAATTAAACGGAATCGGAACTTTTTTCCCATCAATTGAACCGAGCACATGATGATGATATAAATACCAATCTGTAAATTGAGACAAATAATCCCATACTTCTTTGGAGCGAGTATGGAAAATATGTGGTCCATACTTATGAACTAAAATACCATTTTCATCATAATAGTCATAAGCGTTACCACCAATATGATTTCTTTTTTCAATAACTAATACCTTTTCGTTCAATTGAGTAGCAATTCGTTCAGCGATCACTGCTCCAGCAAACCCTGCACCAACAACAACATAGTCAAACATATTGTTATTCTCCTTTTTTTTCAAGCCTTTTTAACTTTAACGGCAATAACCAAAGAACAAATAGCCCAGCAATCATCGAACCAGCCATAGATATAATGGACATCATGATATGCTTTATTCTCATCCAGCGAATTTGTCCTGGCGTAATATCCCATAAATCAGAAATAAGATTGCAAACCACTCTCTTTTTTGCCTTTAATGACAATGAGAATTGAAAAACATTAAAAAAGCCAGCCCCAGTCAGATTAGCAACAGGAATGATGACAACATCATAAGTTTCGTTTTTTAATTCTGGTACCTGTCTCTTTATCGAAAAGGATTCTTTATAAGGATATACGATGATTTTTTTTATGACATCATATTTTTCTACAAGTTTTACACTATGTTCATGTGTCAGCATATGATATTCGTAATCAGGAAATTTTTTTATGATAGTTTTTAGGTTTTTATCTAACTGTTGCATACTTGCTGACCGAACAATTAATAATTTTTTCATACGACTATGTACTCCCTTAACCATACATAGGTGTTTAATTCCCTCGATTTAGTATCGACATTTTACCGATAGAATGTAAAAGAAATATTAAACGGAACACGCAGCTTTTCCGCGATAGCCCGATTTACCGCCTTTCGCTTTCCTTTTAATTTGTATGCTTCACTAAAAGCTGACCACATCGCCTTTAAGTAAACAGTAGTTTTCTGCTCCATGGAATAATAAAAGCAATCATATATTAGTCTAAGCGTTGTTTTTAACGCCATATCCATAGGATAATGTTTCCAAGCAAGCCAAAACGCATTTCTTGTATAGTAGAACGGCGCCCTCCAAGAGGCGCGGTTTTTAGGAGAATACTTATGATAAGAAACAATGTTAGAATAAAATTCAATGCGATAACCCGCATCCCAGATTTTAAATGCACAATCCATTTCGTTATTGTAAAGAAAAAATTCTTCAGGATAATATCCAATTTTTTTAAATAAATCCTTCCGAATACCTACACCCGCACCGTTAAAAGACATCAAGTAATCGCTGGCTACGGCCTTCACTTCTGCTGTCTCATCGGTATGCTCTAATTCGTTTTTTATCTCATCGTAATTATAATAATTGCGCACATCAAAGGCCACCACACCAAGCCGTTCATCCTCTTCAAATACTTGAACCATTCGCCGGATCGCATGTCTCGCAGGGAAAGAATCATCGTCAATAATAACGATGTACTTTCCCTTAGCATTTTCAAATCCAATATTATACGCCTCAATCCCGATATTTTTAAACATTCTTATCAAACGAACATCGGGAAATTCGTTTTCAATCATTTCGGGTGTACCATCTGTGGAAGCATTGTCCACTACAATCACTTCAAGGGGCGTATAGTCTATTTCTTGAATATGCATTAAGCTTTCGCGCACATCATCTTTACGGTTCCATGCAAGCATGACGATGCTGACAAGAGGAAATTGATCTTTCATTTTTGCTCCTTTCCTTAACTAATCTTATTTTTCTCTCTCCAGTCTAAAAAGCGTTGCTTTAAAACAGGGAAATAAATATTTTGATAAATTTGATACATCGTTTTATAGTTCGCCATGTAGTGCCGATCTTCTTCAGATTGAACAACATTAAAATATTGGTCTACATATAAATCTATATCATTCGTAAAATCCGCATCTAATACATGATTATACACAGCAATAGAAGGGAGAGTTCCCTTCTCATAAACTGAACGAATATTTATTGTTGGAAATTGCAACTCTAACAACTCTTTATCCTCATTATTTGCAACTATAGCTTCTATTTTCGCTTCTCCAATTTGTCCAACAATTGATTGAAGTACTCTAAACTCACACTGAGGAATTAATACAATACGCTTTTCATTATTCACAAATTTAGCGAATTGATCAAAAGTATTGGTTTTTTCACGTTCGAAAATGCGGCCTTCAGGAGCTTTACCTCTCAATCCCTTTAATGCATCTTCAATAGCTAGTAATATTGTCTTGGCAACATTATATTGCTTATTATAGTTACACATATAAACAGCTTGAAATGTTTCTTTTATAATTTGCTTAGCAAAGCTCTCCAACAACTCGTCATCAAGATAGTTTAAAAAGAAATTTATACGATTACGCCAAAAATAGTAAGTTGAAAATGTATTTGTCTTATTAGCCGCCCCCATCTTATGCCAAACTTTTGATTTTGAATAAGACACAACTCTATATCCTGCTTGTTTCATTCGATAAAACCATTCAATATCATCCCAATAAATAAAACAACCTTCGTCCATCAAACCAATTTGCTCTACGGCTTCTACCCTTACCATTACCGAACATGCCGGTACATAGTCACAATCAATCGTTGTAGGGATCTCATTACAGTCCAAGTAACCTTTATATAAAGGACTTATATAAAAATTCTTCCAATCTATTTTTGCACCCAGTTCTTGTAAACGGTTAGATTCGTGATAGTAATATATTTTTGATCCTACAGCACCTATATGAGAATTGTTCTCCATAAGCCAATAAGACACTTCAATAGCTTGCTTATCAACAATGACGTCACTATCTAACAACTGAACATATTTATATCCCCTCTTTAATGCCCAATTAATCCCTGTATTAAAACCACCAGCTCCTCCCAAGTTTCTTTCATTAACCAACAACTTTACCTGATTTGAATACTTATTCATAATAGCCTCTACTGACCCATCCGTAGATGCATTATCAACAACAATGATATCAAGATCTTGTATGGAGGAGTTTAGGACAGATTGAATACAATTCAACACATCTTCTTTTTTGTTCCAGTTACAAATAATTACAGCAATTGACTTTTCCACGTTTCTCCTCCTTTCTTACCATACAGGAATATACTGTTTGCCGTATTTTAAACCCAAAGATTCTAAATAGCTTTCGGCATATTTTCTTCCTAGAGTTGTTGCTATAATCACAAAATCAAACTGAAATTTAGATATACTTTCTGGATTCTCAATCATTATATGGTCAACTCGTTTTTTTTGTTTATTGTAATCTATGTCAATAAAACCCACTACCTTTATTCCCAATTCAGATAACGCCTTATATATAAGTATACCTCCGTTACCAGCCCCCCAAATAAGTAAGTTTTCTTTCCCTTCTAAACAGTAGTGCTCCTTGATATAATGTGCCTTAATTTTTGCATCAATCCTCCTTTGTCTTTGTTTATATTCCGATGAGAGTTGTTTTGAGTGAATACGATATTTTAACAACGGTTTTCGAATTTTAAATAATCGCCCATATTTTGACATACGTATAAAAAATTCGTAATCTTCTGCTAACTGAAATTCAGACTTATATCCACCTATTTTATAAAAACTGTCCTTTCTAAACATTACCGATGGATGACATAGACAATTACCTATAGGTAATGTTAGACAAATCTCTTCATGCGTATGTGCATTATTATACCATTTTTGATATCTTTCTAATTCTTCTTTTGGTATTGTTGATTCATGTGTGAAAGATTCAATGTTTGTAGCAACCAAATGGCAACTAGGATTTTCCTCCAAAAATTCAACTTGTTGTTCTAAACGAATTGGTGACGATATATCATCTGAATCCATACGAGCTATATATTTCCCCTTCGCTAGGCTAATTCCTTTATTTAGAGCACTAACAATCCCGCGATTTTCCGAAAAAAAATACCGAACGATTCTAGAATCGTTTATATTTTTTAAAAATTCCCTAGTTCCATCAACTGATCCATCATCAATAATTATTAATTCGAAATTTTCAAAAGTCTGATTTAAGATGGAATTAATAGATTCATTAATCCAAGGTAACGCATTGTATACAGGCATAACTACACTGACAATAGGGTTTATCATTTTCATTCCTCCAAAGAATAAGCAGTAAAAACCTTTGGAATTTTATTTTTCCTACTGTAAGTATCTATTATTGTATTCTTAATCTCTTTATAATAAGCTAAGGACCCTACAACAAATACATTTATACCATCATCAAAAGCTTCTTTTAATGACTTTACTAATATGCCTTCTATTCTCTTTCCCCATAACTTTTTATTGCTGTCTATAAAACATTTTACATTTATTCCATGAAGAATTGCTAATTTTAGTAAATGTCTCCCAGCTTCTCCAGCACCATAAATAGCTATTTCCCTGTATCCCATCTCTCTTACTCTACTAATCATTTCATTAAAAACAATAACATAACTACCATGGTTTCTTTGTTTTAAATAATACGAATAAAGATAGAAAGGATATTTTCGAGTAACTACACCTTGAGGCCAGTATGATTTTCCATATTCCCAACCATGACTTGTAAAAGATATATAGGTATTAACACCTAGCTTATCCAACAAATTTATATCAGAATCATTGCAAATTTTTCTAACATATTGACTGCCAAAATTATCTTCATGGCTTAATTCACCTAGGTTAATCGCTTCTTCCATTGTAGGCATTTCTATAACTCGGGTTAAAATCTTAGCAATTTCACGTTTCCTTTTAAAAACTTCATTTTTTAATTGTGGTTTTATATTAATCAAGTGATACCATAAAAACTGGAATGTCTTCACACCTTCAGCACATATTTTTTTCCAATGAATTTCTTTGGGTTGATACATACTATTAGCAATAATCGGATCTATTTTTCCACTTTGATCCCGTAAATAACCTATGGTACTTCCTTCCTCTCCCATTAGCAATTGTTCAAATATCTCAGGACTCCTTTTAATAGAATAAATAATATCTATATTCTCCCCTGCATTTCCTAAAAAACCTCTAATATCTAATCCTAATAGCATTTTCTCTGTTGTTGATTGAGTACCCATAGCAATTACATGAGTGAGTCCTGAAGTATACCTAGATAGAGCCTTGTCAATAAAAAACTGAGTTGTACCTCTAAATCCAATGTCAACTGTTACTGAACTAGAAGGATCCCTAATGGTCTGTAATAAAAACTCTTCAATATATCGCTGTTTTTGTTCAACATACAATTTAATTTGTTCTATAATAACACGAGTGTTGATTATCCAAAATTATACATACGCCTTCCATAAATTTGGGCATAC
>JAAROH010008258.1_pt1 | contig 11121 bp, 9 predicted proteins | sample 7248631 | NCBI WGS metagenome assembly JAAROH01 (sample SAMN09772309, study PRJNA484901) | compost metagenome | isolation source: Vermicomposting unit | place: India
GCAAGCCCCCACTTCAAACAGACCGTTAGGTCGTTAAGTGGTGGGTTGTTGACGATACAAACTTAAGAAATATGATTATAGAAGAATTAAGGAAGGATGATTTGGAAGTTACCAATTCCAGTCCGACTAACTTGGAAATCAACCCTCTTGGTATTAATAAAGGGTCGGCTTTGGAAAAAGTGTGTGATAGGCTAGGGTTTACGATGGATCATGTGATGGCTGTTGGTGACAGCTTGAATGATATTTCTATGATTAAGAAAGCAGGTTTTGGGGTTGCCATGGGTAATGCACAAGATACCGTGAAAAACGCAGCCGATTGGACCACAGCAACAAATGAAGAAAACGGTGTTGCAAAAGCGATTTATGAGGTATTGGGAAGCTGTTAATTCAATATGGAAGTAGATTTTTAAAACCCACAGTTTTTTGTGGGTTTATTTGCATTTAATGATCCTAGGTTAATTGACTCCGGAAATGAAGAGGAAAAGGAGGTGGGGAATCTCGACTTTCTCATTGAATGAAGTTCCACTTTTGAAAAATGATAATGGCCGCCACCATTTGTAAGTCTCCTTAATATACTAGTAAAAAAAGAAGCTAATTTATTGACGTTCTACCAAACCTTTTTCCACACTTTTTTGAAACCATTATTAATGGAGGGAAGTTTATATGTTTACGTACTATGATGTGGTCATTATTCCCTTAATTTTAGGAGTCGTAGAAGTGTTTAAACGATTAGGAATGCCATCTAAGTTTTCACCACTCGTTTCCCTTGTTCTTGGGATTTTATTTGGTATTTTTTATTTGTCGGCTCCTTTGAAAGAAGGGATTCTTGTTGGCATCATGCTCGGGTTATCTGCAAGCGGGTTATATAGTGGGACAAAAAATTTAAGGGAAAAAAAAGAGGAGAACGATTGTTAATATTTCCATTGACGCACTCGTCGACCTGTAGAATATTAGGAATTGCCCCTAGAAATTCAACAGTAGAAGGATATTATTTAACAGTAGGGATACACAATTCACCAGTGTCTCCTTATAATTCAACAGAAAAACAAGAAAATTCAACAGTCGGAACCCCAGATTCACCAGTCCCCCTGATATTCAGCAATAAAACCAAAAAAACAACAGGAAATATAGTGTGCCTAGATTCAAGTTTACAAAACCGGTTTTTGGTGTTAACTGGATAATTAAATGGTATTATGTTAAAAGAACATATTGATTTATATTGGAAAGGTGTCTTTAATGGAGGAACGGAAAACGGAATTCACAAAAAAATATGAGGGTAACAACAGTCAAGGAAGCAAATCAAACCAAGAATCGACGTTCTACCCGTTTCCTGCGGGAGCGACAAAAAGAAAGATTCACAAAACAAACTTGGCTGATACAAAAACAACCATTGATTTAGTAAAAAATAGTGAAAAAGATGCCTATTATTTTCGGGCACTTGAAAAAAGAGGGATAAAGTTAAATCAATCACAACTTGAGGCTGTTCGGCATTTCACTGGTCCCGCACTTGTCTTAGCCGGCGCCGGCAGCGGAAAAACACGGGTATTAACATCACGTGTAGGATATTTAATCGCTTATCATCAAGTCGCTCCAAGCCAAATTCTGTTACTTACATTTACTAAAAAAGCAGCCGACGAAATGAAGGAAAGACTTTCCACATTACCGGGACTTTCCTGGCAGATGGTGAGACATATTTTAACGGGAACCTACCATTCAATATTTTTACAAATATTACGCGGACAGGGGGATCGCCGGCAAATCCTCAGCAATGAAAAACATAAACATACGATACTAAAAATAATCATGAAGGAAATGAACCTTTCAGATGCATATGAACCGGAAACACTTGTAGCCCTTTTATCTTATTATAAAAATAAAATGTTGCAAGTTAGTGATCTGCCTGAAAAGTCACCAGTCGACAAAGAAATAAAATCGATTTTGCAAACTTACGAACAAAGGAAACGAGAAAACAATTATATGGATTTTGACGACATCCTCCTTGACGCCTACCATTTGTTGAAGAATCATCCGGGTCTATTACATACACTTCAAGGGCGCTTTCAATTTATTTTATGTGATGAATGGCAAGATACGAATCCGATTCAGTATGAACTGATAAAAATGTTAGCAGCCCCCCAAAATAACCTTTTTGTGGTGGGAGACGATGACCAGACGATCTTTGAATTTAATGGGGCAGATTCATCCATCATTTTAAATTTCAGTAAAAACTTTCAAGAAACGAAAACATATTATTTAAATGTTAATTACCGGTCCACAACAAGCATCGTTGGATTAGCAAATACGATTATTTCATTTAATAAAAATCGTTATGAAAAAAAGTTGGAAGCAACAATGGAAAGTGAATTAGATCCATCTTTTATTCGTCCAAGTACAGCGGATGAGGAAGCAACGATAATCATTGAAAATATTTTATCAGCAGTTCATCGAAGGCAGAGGAATTTTAAAGATTTTGCGATACTATATCGAAATAACAGTAACAACCGGGCGATTTTTGATGAACTTGTTTTACGTGGCATACCTTTCGTCACTTTCGGGTCTTCCTATACGTTTTATGAACATGGCCTCATTAAACCGGTCCTTGATCATTTGCGGCTGGCTATTGATGGGCGTAATTTGGACGCAGTTAAAGGAATTTTACCGACGCTGTATCTTAATCGCGAAAAGACTGGATTATTTATCGAGGAAAGAGATTTATTTCATCCGGCAAAAAATTTATTAATCCATGCATTGGAAATCCCGTACCTCAAAGAATTTCAAAAGAAACAAATCAGGCAGCGGATTCAGTTAATCGAAAAAATAAACCAGAAAAAACCAATGAAAGCCATTAGGGCTATCAGGCAAGTTTACGACAAATATATGGAAACGGATGAACGAAAACATGTGACTACCCATAAAGAGATCATGCGTGAGATGCTTGCTGAACTCGAATCATCTGCTCGACGTTTTGAAACGGTTTCGGAGTTTTTACGTTTTGTCGATATTATTATTGAGCGTAATAAGGAGATGGAAAAATTAAGAAAAGATCCGGAAGCAAATGTCGTGAAATTGATGACGATTCATAAAGCAAAAGGTTTGGAATTTCCGGTTGTTTATTTGCTTGGAGCCTCAGACACGATTTTACCTCATAAATCAGCTATTGAAGCAAATGTGAGAGAAGATATGATTTTTAATGAGAGGAATAAAAGTGATCCGGCCATTGAAGAGGAACGAAGACTTGTTTATGTGGCAGTTACCAGGGCAAAAGAAGAATTATATATTAGTTCACCGGCTGAGTATCGGGGAGAAAAATTGAAAGTTTCCCGGTTTCTTCTCGAAGCATTCACCGACCCGGAAGCCGAACGGGATCAATCGGTTTGGGGACGAACACGATCAAACTCAAAACAACAAAAAGGAGAAAAACGGCTGGTAGAATCTATCTTAGTCTGGGACTGTATAAACCCTAAATGCAATGCCTGGATGCGGATTGATTCTTATGAAGATTCCCTTTTGGAGGAAAAGCCATGTCCAATCTGTAACGAAAAAATGGAGCAAAGTATTAAGGATATATATCACTAATTTCTCTAGAATGTTGTCTTATTTGTTTTAGAAACCATGAATTCAGGAGGAACTTTTTCCCTGTAAATAATACGATATAACCTCCCTAAGAAAGCGGTATTACTGTATTTAGGGAGGTTATAACTGTTCCTATGCCGAGATGTATCCGATTTCAATTTCGATTTATGCATAACTGATTTGATTCCGCCCATTATTTTTTGAACGATACAAACACTTATCCTCTTTTCCGGTCGAATGTGTCAGGTCATTAATGTTCTCGATTGGGCAAACACCAAAAGACAAGGTGAGATCGATCTTTTCATTTGTGTCTTCCAGATAAAAAGACGTTTTCCTAACTTTATCTTGAAAAGCCGCTACGATTGATTGAATATCTTTCTTTTTTTCCATCTCAATAAAAAATATAAACTCTTCACCGCCATATCTGCCAATAAGAATATTTACTCCGGTCATTTGGGCTGCCAAGTTTTTGAATACATCTGCCAACTGTGTCAAGATGGCATCTCCACTCAAATGACCATATGTGTCATTGATATGTTTGAAATGATCGATATCAGCCATGACAATATAATTTTGCATAGTTGGAGAAAAATGATTTTTAACATATGTCATGATTAGCACCCAAAAAGGTTTTAAGGAAAGATTTTCACCAAATATAGTACTAACAATTTTTATCAAGACACAATATATTGTTATTTGAGCGTAAATGTTTTTGAAAAATGGGCTTTTTGGGTGATAACCATTAGGTGAAAAAAGCCAGTAAGAAATAAATATTTTTACCTTGACTTTTATGAAAAAGAGGGTTAAATTATATTTTGTACTAAATGACTGAATCGTCCATTTGGTCAATCAGGGTGGTGATTGTTGGTGAAGGTGGATCGAAAAAAGCAGATTGTTGATGCAGCGGGGAAATCATTCGCACTGTTCGGTTATAAAGCAACTTCGATGGAACAAATTGCGAAACTGGCAAATGTCGGAAAAGGTACCATTTATACATTTTTTAATAATAAAGAGGACCTGCTCCATTATATTATGGAAGACTTAATTAATGAAATGCGGGTAGCTGCGGAAGAAACATTTGAAGCAGGTCTGTCCTTTCATGAAAATGTTCATCGTGCCATCTATAAAATGTTGGAATACCATCTCAAGCATCAATTGGCAATAAAATTATTTGAAGAAGCTAAATTTGGCACACCTGAAGTTGTTGAAGCTTTGAACAATTTTGAAGAGGCGATCATTAATTACATTTCCAATATTTTAAAACAAGCGATAGAAACCGGAGACATTCGCCCATGCAATCCAAGAATAACCGCATTTGTTATTCTAAAAGTTTACGTTGCATTGATATTTGATTGGGAAAAAAATAATCCTTCCTTGTCGAAAGAAGAACTTGCTGAACTTCTGGATCTTTACATTTTCCAAGGCATATCTGCCAATCATTAAAAGGTAGATTTCATGTATGGGAGAAAATTAGGATTGTCATAATCATGATGATCTTATCATTTATTCATAACTTGACCAAATGACTGTTTCGGTCAATTAGTAGTAAGAGGAGGTAATTTCCTTGAATGGCATAAAATTATTTGGAAAAGAAATCCAACAAATACTCAAGGATAAAAAAGTTTTGATTCCAATCATTGCAATTCTTTTCGTACCGCTTATTTACGGCGGGATGTTTATTTGGTCTTTTAAAGATCCTTATGCAAAAATGAGTGAGCTTCCTGTCGCAGTTGTTAATTTGGATAAAGGCGCCACAATGGATGGAAAAGAAATGAATATTGGTAAAAACCTGGTAGATAACTTAAAAGATAATGATTCCTTTGATTTCCAAATTGTTTCAAAGAAGAAAGCAATGGATGGTCTTGATGATCTGACTTATTATATGATCATCGAAATTCCTGAAGATTTCTCGGAAAATGCAACAACTTTATTGGATGAATCTCCAAAAAAACTTCAGCTGAAATTTATGCCAAATGACAGCTATAATTTTCTTGCCAGCCAAATTGGTGAAACGGCTGTATTAAAAATTCGTGATTCAGTTTCCGCTGAAGTTTCAAAAACATATGCTGAAACAATGTTTGATACCGCAATGAAAATGGCGGATGGTTTCCAATCTGCCAGTAACGGGACAGGGAAACTGAATGAAGGTGCGAATGATTTAAATGAAGGAGCAAAGACATTAAAGGATAATTTGCAAACTTTAGCAGAAAAATCAGTTGAATTTACGGAAGGTATTCAAACTGCCGGAGATGGAACAAAGAATTTAACTAATGGTGCAGGAAAACTTTCAGGTGGGATTGGTCAATTGAATGATGCCGGGAGTCAACTGTTATCTGCATCAAAAGATTTAAAAGCAGGGACAGATGCACTATACGATGGAATTAATTCAGCAAGTACAGGAATTTCAACAATCAATGGAAAATTACCTGAATTGATTGAAGGAACCGACAAAGTCAAGAATGGGATTACAAGTGTTCAGGCACAACTACCGAATCAATTGGCAAGTGGCTTGAGCAGTCAATTGCCGGCTCTTGTCAAACAATCGAGTATCGCTTCCGCAGATGAGATGGCAAATCAATTGGCAGACTTTATCATTCAATATCAACAACAACAATTGGCCGCACTGCAACCATTGATTCAACAACTTCCACCCGAACAAAGAGAACAGTTAGCTGGATCCGTTGATAGAACAGCATTAGTGAACCAACTGAAGCAACAAATTATTGCCGGAATTAACAATAACAGTAGTTCAACAAATACGAATGAACTTACCGGGCAATTGGCTGCTCAAATTAAGGCGTCAACAGATCCGGTATTTAATCAGCTAACTGCCGGTCTTCAACAAGTACAGGAAGGTCAAAAAGCATTACAAACCGGTATTAGCCAGCTGGCTCAAGGTTCACAGCGGCTAAAACAAGGTGCTTTACAATTAAGCAATGGCCAAAATCAATATTTATCAAGTTTTGGTTTATTTACGCAAAAATTAGGTGAAGCCAAAGCAGGCGCTGATCAATTAGCTTCAGGTGCCAATCAATTGAATGCCGGCATGGGTCAATTAGTTGATGGCTCCGGTCAATTAAGTTCGGGTGCAGGTCAATTGGCAGAAGGTTCCGTTCAACTTGCTGACGGTATAAATCAATTGCAAGCCGGTACCGATGAGTTGAATAAAAAATTAAGTGAAGCTGCTGATGAAGCAAGTTCACTGCATGCCAATGATAAAACGTATGATATGATGGCAAGCCCTGTAGAAGTTGACTCGGCGCATATCAATAAAGTACCGAATTACGGTACTGGATTTGCACCATATTTTATATCATTAGGTTTATTTGTCGGTGCATTATTGTTAACCATTATTTTTCCATTGGTTGACTCGGCAGGAATTCCAAAAAATGGTTGGAGTTGGTTTGTAAGTAAATTGGCAGTAATGGTAACGATAGGAGTCATTCAATCGTTATTCATCGCAACGCTCGTTTTGTATGTCTTGGATATTGATGTACAAAATGTTCCGCTATTTTACTTATTTACGATTTTTACCAGTTTAACGTTTATAACACTAATTCAATTCTTAGTTACTTTGGGAGGCAATCCGGGACGTTTCATTGCAATTTTGATTTTGATTTTACAGTTAACATCAAGTGCAGGTACATTCCCGTTAGAAGTAATACCGAAAGCTGTCCAATTCTTTAATCCGCTTTTACCGATGACTTACAGTGTGAAAGGATTTAAAGCAGTCATTTCAAGCGGAGATTACAGCTTTATGTGGCAAAATGCCGGTATTTTAGCGATATATATTATTGGTTCGATGTTAATTTCACTCGGCTATTTTATCTGGAAATTTAATCAAAAATACAAAAACAATGAAGCCGAACATCATCACAGCTTGTCAGTTTAATAGAAAATAAAGGTCTTTCCATAAGAGAACAATATTTGTTCTTAAAGGAAAGGCCTTTTTTGATACAAGACCGTTAAAGCTAATGGAGAAACACTGATATTCAGCTCTATAAAAAAGTTATGGTAGCACTAATATATCAATTGAAGCGAGTGCTAATTGTTTAAACACTCATCGACAGAGAAACTAAAATAAGTCCAATCGGCTTTATTACACAAAATGAAGTTGAAACAAACCCAAACCGTCCAAAAGACACTCCTCGACGCCCTTCATTGAAATCTACCGTTCTATCGTTTTTTATCTATATTTTATACTTTCGCTATACTGAAAAAAGCTGTATTAGACCAGCCTTTCAATCGAAATATTTTCGGTTCGTTTTAATGCAATCCATGTACGACCGTCATGTATTTGGATTGAAACCGGTTGTTGAAAGAATGCGGACAAATTTGTTTCCGTCAAAATTTCATCTGTTTGACCGGAAGCGATAACTTCTCCACTTCGTAACAAAAGAGTGTGTGTAAATACGGGCAAAATTTCTTCTACATGATGCGTAACATAAATGAGCGTCGGTCCCCCAGGTTCATTTGCTATTTTTTCAATAAATTTTAGAAATTGTTCCCTTGCTATTATATCCAATGCGGTACAAGGTTCATCCAAAATTAATAGCTCAGGGGAGGCCATCAATGCCCGTGCAATTAGAACCCTTTGCTGTTCACCTTGAGATAATGACTCATAGTTCTGATTCATAAATTTTTCACAAGCTAATAATTTCATTAAATAATGGGCTTTTTCTATATCGCTTTCCTGTACCGTGTCATACAACCCAATCGATCCGAATTTCCCGCTTAATACAATGGATAATACCGAATCACTTGGCCGAAATCGCTGTTGAATGGAAGAACTAACCCAGCCGATTTTCTTTCGTAATTCCGGGATATTTGTTTGCCCAAAAGTTTGATCCAGTACACGGACACGCCCCTCTGTTGGCCAAAGGTATCCGTTAATAATTTTTAATAAAGTTGTTTTTCCCGAACCGTTTAAACCTAAGATACTCCAATGTTCCCCTCGAATAACTGCCCAAGAAACATTTTTTAAAATTGTTTTTCCTTCTCTTTTAAGCGAAATGTTTTCCAGTGAAATCAATCGTAGTTCCCCCTTGGCATTTTTTGAAAATGGAAAATAGCAGAACTTATTTGTTTTGAATGTAAATAATTATAACAGAAAAATCGGGCGATAAGGCAATGGGAGATCCTTCGTTTTTGATTTTTTCACATACTGACCTCTAAGTTTTGGAATCACAACTACAACATAGTTGGAAAGATTAAATGACTATTTTTCTATGTATCTTTAAAATTTGGGAAGTCAAGCATAATAACAAGTAATTTGACTTTCCAAAAATGGCAAGAAATCCTACAATAGGAATAGTTGGACGATAATGAAAATAATGAAACAAAGAAACGAATGAACTGTTTTTCTTGGAGAATTTTAGGGGATTATATTTATCCGAGGGGGAAATGACATGTGGAATAAAACAGAAGTAACCAACAAACTATATTTCGAAAAGTATAGGTATCAACACGATTGATGCCTAAAGTCAAATGAAAAATTACCAGATTATAAGCTTTTACAAACTAGAAAAAATTCAGGAGGAGGAAGATTTTTTTGAAATACCGTAAAGCTGCCATTCAAGATCTTAATCAATTGGTGGAACTGAGAAAAAAACAATTGGTGGATGAAGGGATCGAACCTAATATTGATATCGACACAGAACTGTACGATTTTTTTCAAAGCAAACTTACTGATGGATCACTTATTCAATGGTTAGTAGAAGATCAGAACGAAATAATCGCATGCGGGGCAATTATCTTTTATGATTTTCCTCCGTCGTTTACGAATAAAACCGGAAAACAGGGGTATATCACAAATATGTTTACAAGAGAAGATTATCGTGGGCAAGGAATTGCGACAAAATTGTTGAAAATACTTGTTGATGAAGCGAAGGAATTGAGCGTTTCAAAATTATGGCTAGGCGCTTCGAAATTGGGGAAACCTGTGTACAAAAAATTTGGATTCCAGGAAACAAATGAGTGGATGGAGTTAAATATTTAACATGAGTTTTGCACCTTGAAAAACCAATAAATCGGCGAAACCCATTGTCGTCACCATTTTGAGGAGGGGGGAAAGGGAAAGCTCTGTTTTGTCGATGAGACTTATTCTCGTCACCATTATTAGGCGGGAAAATCCTATTCTTGACGACGAACCTCTTGTCAACATATTAAGGCGAGAACCTTTCTTTTTTATCGACGAAACTGCATCTGTCTTTAGCATCCGAAACTCAAGTGTTTAATATGATATGGTAAGATTTCAAAAACAAATAACAGTATACTTTTCCCTTTAAACCGATCATGCATCCCATCATATATATAAGGTAAACGAATATGGGAGTCGAATTCATTGGAAAAGGGATTGAAGGCTGGGGAGAAATGGTATCCGGTACAAAAACCCGTACGGTAGTAGCCGGTGCCTATGAAATGGCTGATAGGATTATTGGACGCAATCCTTTAGAAATTGAAAAAATTTGGCAAGAACTTTATCGTGTATTTTTCAGAGGCGGCCCAATTAACATGACGATTATTTCCGGTATTGAAATGGCGCTATGGGATATTAAAGGCAAATACTACAATGCACCAATTTATGAGTTACTTGGCGGATCTGCCAGAGATAGAATTAAAGTATATTCATGGATTGGCGGCGATCGCCCGGCTGATGTAGTAAAAGATGCACAAGATCGTGTGACCCGAGGCTTTGACTCCATTAAAATGAATGCAACTGAAGAATTACACTATATTGATTCTTTTAAAAAAATTGATGCGGTTGTAGAAAGAGTCGCTTCTTTAAGAGATACATTTGGAAATGACTTAAATATCGGTGTCGACTTCCATGGTCGTGTTCATAAACCGATGGCGAAGATTTTGGCAAAAGAATTGGAACCATATCGCCCAATGTTCCTGGAAGAAGTTGTTCTGCCTGAGAACGAAGAAGGATTTGTCGAAGTGGCAAAGCATGTATCCACTCCGCTTGCAACCGGTGAGAGATTATATACACGCTGGGGTTTCAAAAATATACTAAACAGCGGTGTTATTGATATTATTCAGCCTGATGTTGCCTTGGCGGGCGGTATATTAGAAACTAGAAAAATTATTGCGATGGCCGAAGCATACGATATTGCCGCTGCACCACATGCACCATATGGCCCAATTGCATTAGCTGCCACATTACAAATAGATGTTTGCAGTCCGAACGTATTCATTCAAGAACAATCACTGGGAATCCATTACAATAAAGGCTTTGACTTGCTCGACTTTGTAAAGAACAAAGAGATTTTCCAATACAAAGATGGTTATGTTGATATCCCGACAAAACCAGGTTTGGGACTTGAAATTGATGAAGACAAGGTAAAAGAAGTATCTGCTGAAGGTCTTTATTGGACAAATCCTAACTGGAAAAACTACGATGGTACAAAAGCTGAGTGGTAAGCTCATTTAGGCCTAGAAAAATGATAAAAAGAATTTGAGAGAAAACGAATCCAATAAGGGTTCGTTTTCTTTAGCTAATAGGAAAGTATAAATTTTTCAATTTCTACTTTCCTAACGCATAAG
>JAAROH010008259.1_pt1 | contig 11090 bp, 6 predicted proteins | sample 7248631 | NCBI WGS metagenome assembly JAAROH01 (sample SAMN09772309, study PRJNA484901) | compost metagenome | isolation source: Vermicomposting unit | place: India
TGGGGTTTTGTTCTCTCAAATTTTGCTTTTGCCATTTCCTATTCCTCCTTACTTATGTTTGTTTTATTTATTACCTAAAATTTTCTCCGCAATATTATTAGGTACTTGCTCATAGTGATCAAACTGCATTGTGTAAACAGCTCTACCTTGTGTCTTAGACCTTAGGTCTGTAGCATATCCAAACATTTCTCCTAGTGGTACAAAGGCTTTAACTACCTGTACACCATCTCTTGGTTCCATACCTTCAATTCTACCACGTCTGGAGTTAATATCTCCTATTACATCGCCCATATATTCTTCAGGCACAATAACTTCCACTTTCATTATTGGTTCTAATAGTACTGGTTTTGCTTTTTGCAAAGCTTCTTTTAATGCCATTGATGCTGCAATCTTAAATGCCATTTCAGAAGAGTCAACTTCGTGATATGAACCATCGTATAGTGTTACTTTAATATCAACTACTGGGTAACCACCAAGGATACCAGAATCCATAGCCTCTTGTACACCGCTGTCTACAGCTGGTATGAACTCTTTTGGTATAACTCCTCCTACTATTTGGTTTACAAACTCATATCCTTTACCTGGTTCTTGAGGTTCAACTTTTATCTTAACATGACCGTATTGTCCGTGTCCACCAGACTGTCTTACATACTTACCTTCTGCTTCTACTGGAATAGTTATAGTTTCTTTATAAGCTACTTGTGGGCTTCCTACATTAGCTTCTACCTTAAATTCTCTTAAAAGTCTATCTACAATTATCTCCAAATGCAATTCTCCCATACCTGCAATTATTGTCTGACCTGTCTCTTCATTAGTATAAGTCTTGAAGGTTGGGTCTTCTTCAGCAAGCTTTGCCAACGCCTGGCTCATCTTCTCTTGGCTTGCTTTTGTCTTAGGTTCAATAGCTACTTCAATAACAGGATCTGGGAAATCCATTGATTCTAATACTATTGGGTGATTTTCGTCACATAGGGTATCTCCAGTAGTAGTGTTTTTAAGTCCAACAATTGCTGCAATATCTCCTGCAAAAACTTCATCTATTTCTTGTCTCTTGTTAGCATGCATTTGAAGAATTCTACCAATTCTCTCCTTTTTCCCTTTTGTAGCATTGTAAATGTATGAACCTGACTTTAGAGTTCCTGAGTATACTCTAAAGTATGCAAGCTTTCCAACATAAGGGTCTGTTACTATTTTGAAAGCTAATGCAGAAAATGGCTCATCATCTGATGAATACCTTTCTAAAGTTTCATCTCCGTCAACAGATACACCTTTTACTGGTGGTATATCTATTGGTGAAGGTAAATAATCTACTATAGCATCTAATAGAGGTTGAACTCCTTTGTTTTTATATGCTGAACCACATAAAACTGGGGTAATTTTACCATCAATAGTAGCCTTTCTTATAACTTTTTTGATTTCTTCAGCAGTTATCTCTTCTCCCTCAAGATATTTCATCATCAATTCATCATCATACTCTGATATGCTATCCAATAGGTTTTCCCTATACTCTTCAGCTAAATCCATCATATCTTCAGGGATTTCAACAAAGTTTATCTGCTGACCTAAATCATCTCCATAGGTTATTGCAGTCATATTGACTAAATCCACTATCCCTGTAAAAGTATCCTCTTTACCAATAGGTAGCTGTACGGGGACAGGGTTTGCTCTCAATCTGTCCTTTATCATATCTACTACTCTGTAGAAATTAGCCCCAATTATATCCATCTTGTTTACAAAACATATACGGGGTACATGATACTTATCAGCTTGCCTCCAAACTGTTTCTGATTGTGGTTCTACTCCTCCCTTTGCACAAAAGACTGCTACTGCACCATCTAATACTCTTAGAGATCTTTCAACTTCTGCAGTAAAGTCAACGTGTCCTGGTGTATCAATAATGTTTATCCTATGATTTTTCCAAAAACATGTAGTAGCAGCAGAAGTTATAGTGATCCCTCTTTCCTGCTCCTGCTCCATCCAGTCCATTTGGGCAGCCCCTTCATGGGTCTCCCCGATCTTATGGATTTTACCAGTATAGAACAAAATTCTCTCTGTGGTAGTCGTCTTTCCTGCATCTATATGGGCCATTATTCCGATGTTTCGTGTTTTTTCTAATGCAAATTCTCTAGGCACAACTTATCCTCCTTCCTGTTTGTGTGTCCCCCTTTAGCGTGTCACCTGCTACCATCACAGAACTACCATCTATAATGAGCAAATGCTTTATTAGCTTCAGCCATCTTATGAGTATCTTCTTTCTTCTTAACACTAGCACCAGTATTGTTAGCTGCATCCATTATCTCTTTTGCTAATCTTTCCTTCATTGTCTTTTCTCCTCTTAACCTTGCATAGGTAACAATCCAACGAATTCCTAAAGTTTCTCTTCTTTCAGGTCTAACTTCAACTGGTACTTGATAGTTTGCTCCACCAATTCTTCTTGCTTTAACTTCCAAAACTGGCATTACATTGTTCAATGCTTTATAGAAAACTTCTAATGGGTCTTCACCAGTTTTTTCCCTTATAATATCAAATGCTCCATATACAATTTTTTGAGCAATGCCTTTTTTGCCATCTTTCATTACTTTGTTAATTAGTTTTGTAACTACTTTATCATTGTATATTGGGTCTGGTGCTACTTCTCTTTTGGCTATATATCCTTTTCTTGGCACATTACTTCCCTCCTTAACTATATAATTAATTCATAGGTACTCGACAGTACAAACTGCCGTTGTGCGCAAATGCATCTATATCAAATGGAATAATTCCACGCATTATTGCACAACACTATTTTTTAGGTCTCTTAGTACCATATTTAGATCTACCTTGTTTTCTATTTTCTACGCCTGCTGCATCTAAAGTTCCTCTGATGATGTGATATCTAACACCTGGTAAGTCCTTAACCCTTCCACCTCTTATAAGAACAACGCTGTGCTCTTGTAAGTTGTGTCCTTCTCCAGGAATATAAGCATTAACTTCAGTTTGATTTGTAAGTCTAACCCTTGCTATCTTTCTTAAAGCTGAGTTAGGCTTTTTAGGAGTAACTGTTCTAACTGCTACACAAACTCCTCTTTTTTGTGGTGAATTAACTTTAGTTGTTTCCTTTTTCAATGAATTGTAATTAATGCCTAATGCTGGTGACTTGGACTTGTATTCAACCTTTTTTCTACCTTTTCTAATTAATTGGTTTATTGTTGGCATCTTTACACCTCCTTAACATTGCTATTTTAATAAAGCAGCACTGGCCGCTTTAACATCTATGTTACATTGCTGGCCTAGTTTCTTCATGCTTTCTACATATACTATTTCAACGCCTTTTTCCTTGCAGATTTCAATTACTTCATCTACTACTCTTCTATCTGCATCCTTAGCTATAAACACTTTTTCAACCATATCATTTTTAAGGGCCCTTTTCACTTGATTAGTTCCAACTACTCTTTTACTAGTATCAGCAGATGTCACCTTGAGTATCCTCCTTTATATAACATTTTTAAGATTATGTGGTATTAAAACCACATAATCTTAAATGTTATAAGAAGAACCATTTTTTTTGAGCACTTTTATATTTTATCATCAGTCTATTTTAGTGTCAACAGGATTTTCTTCTGTTTCCTGACCTGCTAAGCCCTCTTGGCCTTCACAGACAACATCTATATTCTTATATCTTCTCATGCCTGTTCCTGCAGGAATCAACTTACCAATAATTACATTTTCCTTAAGACCTATAAGTTTATCCACTTTTCCTTTTATAGCTGCATCAGTTAGTACTCTTGTTGTTTCCTGGAATGAAGCAGCTGATAAGAAGGAGTCAGTAACTAATGATGCTTTTGTTATACCTAGTAATACTCTTCTTCCAACAGCAGGTTTTTGGCCGTTTTCTATGGCTTCTTTGTTAACCTCTTCAAACTCAAATAGATTTACTAAGCTGCCTGGTAGTAGATCTGTATCTCCTGGATCTTCTATTCTAACCTTTCCTAGCATCTGTCTTACTATTATCTCTATATGCTTATCATTTATATCTACACCTTGAAGCCTGTATACCCTTTGAACTTCTTTTACTATATAGTTTTCAACACCATGTACTCCTTTTATCTTCAATATATCATGAGGATTTACAGATCCTTCTGTTATTTCATCTCCTGCCTCTATGAAATCTCCGTTGCTTACTTTAAGCCTTGAACCATAAGGTATAGTGTAAGTCCTAGTATCTCCATCCTTAGAAGTTACTATAACCTCTCTTTTTCTCTTGCTGTCTTTAATAGTAACTTCTCCTGATATCTCTGATATTATAGCAAGTCCTTTTGGCTTTCTAGCTTCAAATAGCTCTTCAACCCTAGGTAAACCTTGAGTAATATCTGCTGCAGCAGCAACTCCACCAGTATGGAATGTACGCATTGTAAGCTGAGTTCCCGGCTCACCTATAGATTGTGCAGCAATTATCCCTACTGCCTCTCCTACATTTACTGGTTCTCCTGTAGCCAAGTTCCTTCCATAACAATGTACACATACTCCATGTCTAGTCTTACAGCCTAGTACAGACCTTACTTTTACTTCTTTTATTCCTGCTTTTTCTATCTTCTCTGCTACATCTTCATCAATCATCTCATTCTTCTTAACTATTATCTCCCCAGTTTGTGGATGTATTACATCCTCTGCACTGTATCTACCAACTATTCTATCTTTAAGGTCTTCAATAATTTCATTTCCATCTTTGAAAGCAGTTGCAATAATGTATTCGTCAGTGCCACACTCTTCCTCTCTTACTATAACATCTTGGCTAACGTCTACTAACCTTCTTGTCAAATATCCTGAGTCTGCAGTTCTTAAGGCAGTATCTGCAAGTCCCTTTCTTGAACCGTGAGTAGATATGAAGAATTCAAGTACGTTTAATCCTTCTTTAAAGTTAGACTTAATTGGTATCTCTATAGTCTTACCAGCAGCACTTGCCATCAAACCTCTCATACCAGCTAGCTGTCTGATTTGGTTTTTACTACCTCTAGCTCCAGAGTGAGCCATAATGAATATATTGTTCAATGGATCCAAATTCTTCATCAACGCTTCAGTTACTTCTTCAGTTGTTCTGTTCCAGATTTCAATTACTTTTTCATATCTTTCTTCATCTGAAATAAGTCCTCTTCTATAAGATTTTTCGAACTTATCAACTTCTTCTTCTGCTTTGCTAATAAGTTTTTCTTTCTCATCTGGTACAACAACGTCTTCCATGCTGATAGTAATAGCACCTTTAGTAGAATACTTAAATCCTAAGGCTTTTATTTTGTCTAGTACTTCTGATGTAACTGTATTGCCGTGTTTTCTATAACACCTTTCTACTATTTCCCCTAACATTTTCTTATCTACTACTGTATCTATTTCTAGTGAATATTTATCCACATTTCTATCAACAAACCCAAGGTCTTGTGGTATATATTCGTTGAATATAAACCTTCCTACTGTACTTTCAACGAGCTTACCTCTATCGTTTTTATCAAGTTTTACTCTAACCTTGACTCTAGCATGTATTCCTAAATCTCCATTATAATAAGCATGAAGCATCTCATCATAATCCATGAAGATTTTTCCTTCGCCCTTTTCTCCTGGATTTTCTACTGTTAGGTAGTAGCTTCCCAATACCATGTCCTGTGTTGGCACGGTAATTGGCTTTCCATCCTTTGGCGCTAGTATATTGTTTACTGATAGCATCAAAAGCCTTGCTTCAGCCTGTGCTTCAGCTGATAATGGCACGTGAACAGCCATTTGGTCTCCGTCAAAGTCAGCATTGTATGCTGTACATACTAGAGGATGTAGTTTTATAGCCTTTCCTTCAACTAATACTGGCTCAAAAGCTTGGATTCCTAATCGGTGAAGAGTAGGCGCTCTATTTAATAGCACAGGATGATCCTTTATTACTTCATCCAATACATCCCATACAGCAGGTTTCATTCTTTCTACCATTCGCTTAGCGGACTTTATGTTGTGGGCATATCCTTCTTCAACCAGCTTTTTCATTACAAAGGGCTTAAATAGCTCCAATGCCATGTTCTTTGGCAAACCACATTGATAGAATTTAAGTTCAGGCCCTACTACTATAACAGAACGGCCAGAATAGTCCACCCTCTTACCAAGCAAGTTCTGTCTAAATCTTCCTTGTTTTCCTTTCAACATGTCAGAAAGGGATTTTAATGGCCTATTTCCTGGTCCTGTTACAGGTCTACCTCTTCGTCCGTTATCAATTAAGGCATCTACAGCTTCTTGAAGCATTCTCTTTTCATTTCTTACTATTATATCTGGTGCACCTAAATCCAATAACCTCTTAAGGCGGTTATTCCTGTTTATTACCCTTCTATAAAGGTCATTTAAATCGGATGTTGCAAATCTACCACCGTCCAATTGAACCATTGGCCTTAAATCTGGTGGCAATACCGGTATTACGTCTAATATCATCCACTCAGGCCTGTTACCAGATTTTCTGAAGGCTTCTATTACTTCAAGCCTTCTTATTATCCTAATCTTTTTCTGGCCTGTAGCGTCCTTTAATTGTAATCTTAATTCTGCAGCTTCCTTATCAAGATCTATTTTCTTTAATAACTCCTTAATGGCTTCTGCTCCCATACCAGCTTTGAATCTGTTCCCGTACTTTTCTTGAGCTTCTCTGTATTCTGCTTCAGAAAGCAGCTGCTTTTCATATAGAGGAGTATCACCAGGATCTATTACTATATAGGATGCAAAATAAAGCACTTTTTCCAAAGCTCTTGGAGACATATCAAGTATTAGTCCCATTCTGCTTGGAATTCCTTTAAAATACCAAATATGGGATACAGGGGCTGCTAATTCAATATGCCCCATTCTCTCCCTTCTTACCTTTGATTTTGTTACTTCAACTCCGCATCTATCACATACTACACCTTTGTACCTAACCCTTTTATACTTACCACAATGGCATTCCCAGTCTTTAACAGGACCAAATATCTTTTCGCAGAATAAGCCCTCTTTTTCAGGTTTTAATGTTCTGTAGTTTATGGTTTCAGGTTTTTTTACTTCTCCTCTTGACCATTGTCTTATCTTTTCAGGGGAAGCAAGACCAATTCTTATTGATTCAAAGGAATTTAGTTCAAACAAGGAGCGGTCTCTCCTTTCTTTAGTAAATATTAAAATTTTAATCTAAGTCATCATTATATAATAATTCACTATCTTCATCATCGTAATCTACATCTACATCATCATAGTCATCATAATCGTCGTAATTGTCGTCCTCTTCGTCATAGTCGTCATATTCCACATTTGGATCCACTTTCTTGTCGTTAATCAATTCTTCTCCTATGAAATCCATACCTGTATCATCATCTACAGATTCTTTTATCTCAATTTCTGTATCCTCTTCGCTTAGCACTTTTACATCCAATGCAAGGCTTTGAAGCTCTTTGATTAACACCTTAAAGGACTCTGGAATGCCTGGTTCAGGAACATTTTCACCTTTAACTATTGCTTCGTAGGTTTTAACCCTTCCTACTATATCGTCTGATTTTACTGTAAGAATCTCCTGTAATGAGTAAGCAGCTCCATACGCTTCAAGAGCCCAAACTTCCATTTCCCCAAATCTTTGTCCTCCGAATTGAGCCTTTCCTCCAAGAGGTTGCTGAGTTACTAGGGAGTAAGGTCCTGTAGATCTAGCATGTATTTTATCATCTACTAGATGGTGTAGTTTTAGCATGTACATGTATCCTACTGTTACAGGGTTATCAAAGTATTCTCCACTTCTTCCATCTCTTAACCATATCTTTCCGCTCTTTGAATACCCAGCCTTTTCTAAGGCTTCAACTATGTCCTGGTCACTTGCTCCATCAAAAACTGGAGTTGCTACATACCAACCAAGCTTTTTAGCAGCCAATCCTAAGTGAACCTCTAATACCTGACCCAAATTCATTCTGGATGGTACCCCTAATGGATTTAAGACAACGTCTACGGGTGTTCCATCAGGTAAGAATGGCATGTCTTCTACTGGAAGTATCCTGGATACAACACCTTTGTTTCCATGGCGTCCACACATCTTATCTCCTACGCTTATCTTCCTCTTAGTTGCTACATATACTCTCACCATCTTGTTAACGCCTGGGGACAACTCATCGCCATTTTCTCTTGAGAATATCTTTACATCCACTACTATACCAGATTCTCCATGGGGTACTCTTAATGATGTATCCCTTACTTCTCTGGCCTTTTCTCCAAATATAGCTCTAAGAAGCCTTTCCTCAGCTGTAAGCTCAGTTTCTCCTTTAGGAGTTACCTTTCCTACTAATATGTCGCCAGATTTAACCTCTGCTCCTATTCTAATTATTCCATTTTCATCTAGGTCCTTTAACATATCCTCGCCAACATTTGGAATATCCCTTGTTATCTCTTCTGGGCCAAGCTTTGTATCTCTTGCTTCAGTTTCATGTTCTTCAATGTGAATAGATGTTAGAGTATCATCAATTACTAATCTTTCACTTAACAAGATAGCATCCTCATAGTTATATCCTTCCCAAGTCATGAAGGCTACTAATAGGTTTTTACCTAAAGCTATCTCCCCTTGATCGGTACTAGGTCCATCAGCTATAACCTGACCTTTTTCAACCTTTTCTCCCTTCTTGACAATAGGTCTTTGATTGATAGTAGTTCCTTGGTTTGATCGTTTAAATTTGATTAATTTGTATTTATCTACCTGACCGTCTTCATCTCTTCTAATCAAAATTTCATCAGCACTAACTTTCATAACCGTTCCAGAATGTTTTGCTAGCACTACTACTCCTGAATCCTTAGCTGCCTTGTATTCAATTCCAGTTCCTATAATTGGCGCTTCCGCCTTCAACAATGGAACTGCTTGACGCTGCATGTTTGCACCCATCAAAGCCCTGTTGGCATCATCGTTTTCCAAGAAAGGTATCATAGCAGTTCCCACAGATACGATCTGTTTAGGTGAAACATCCATAAAGTCCACTTGACTAGCTGGATATATGTCTATCTTTCCGTCTTGACCTCTGGCAACTACTCTCTTGTTTACAAACCTATTTTCTTCATCCAGCTTTTCAGTTGACTGAGCTATTATGAACTCATCTTCTTCATCCGCTGTTAGATATACAACTTCATCTAGGACTACTCCTCTTTTCTTGTCTACCACCCTATAAGGTGTTTGTAAAAAGCCATACTCGTTAATCCTTGCATAAGTAGTAAGAGAAGTAATAAGACCGATATTTGGACCTTCTGGAGTCTCAATTGGGCACATCCTACCGTAGTGGGAATCGTGTACGTCCCTTACCTCAATTCCAGCCCTATCTCTGCTTAGCCCTCCTGGTCCAAGGGCCGACATTCTCCTCTTATGAGTCAACTCAGACAGAGGATTAGTCTGATCCATAAATTGAGATAGCTGGCTACTGCCAAAGAACTCTTTTATTGATGCAACTATTGGTCTAATATTTATCAACGCTTGGGGGGTAACAACATCTATGTCTTGAATTGTCATTCTCTCTCTGACAACTCTTTCCATCCTTGAAAGTCCAATTCTAAATTGGTTTTGCAATAGCTCACCAACACAGCGTAGCCTTCTATTACCTAAATGGTCAATATCATCAGTTTTGCCTATTCCAAGGAATAGATTAAATTGATAGTTAATGCTTGCTACTATATCATCTTTAATAATATGTTTAGGTGAAAGGTCCTTAATCCTTTCAACAATTGCTTGTTTAAGCTCTTCTGGATCATCATAAGTATCTATCAATTCTTTCATTAAAGGATAGTAAACTTTATCTTTTAATCCAAGCTCTTCTAAAGAAAATGGCAGATCAAAAGCTTTAACATTTACAAAGTTATTTCCTATTACACGAACAGTTTTGCCATTTTCGGTAACTATATCCACCTTATTTATTCCGCTGTTTTCAATCTCTATAGCTTTCTCCCTTGAAATTTTTTCTCCAGCTTCTACCAGTATTTCTCCAGTTTCTAAGTTTATAATATTATTAGCAGCTACTTTATCAACAATCCTACTATATAAGGATAGCTTCTTGTTGAACTTATATCTTCCTACTTTAGCTAAATCATACCTCTTTGGATCAAAAAATAAGTTGTACAATAAGGCTTGTGCACTTTCTACCGTTGGAGGTTCTCCTGGTCTCAATCTTTTATATATTTCTATAAGAGCTTCTTCATCTGAGGTTGTATTATCCTTTTCCAATGTCTTTAGAATCTGCTCTGTTTCACCAAGTAGCTCCACAATCTCTGCATTAGTCTTATATCCCAAAGCTTTTAGAAGAGTAGTAATAGTTAGCTTTCTAGTCCTATCTATTCGCACATAAACAATATCATTAGAATCTGTTTCATATTCTAGCCAAGCTCCACGATTTGGAATGACTGTTGCTGAATAGAGCTTCTTTCCTGATTTGTCAATTTGTTCTGAATAATACACTCCTGGAGATCTTACTAGCTGACTTACTACAACCCTTTCTGCACCATTAATGATGAAGGTTCCCTTTTTGGTCATTAAGGGTAGATCGCCCATAAATACCTCTTGTTCTTTTACTTCTCCTGTTTCCTTATTTATAAGGCGAACTTTTACCTTCAATGGGGCTGCATATGTGGCATCTCTTTCTCTTGTTTCTTCCTCAGTATACTTAGGTTCATCGCTAACTTTATAATCTACAAATTCCAATATTAAGTTTCCTGTATAATCCTGTATAGGGGAGAAATCTTCGAATACTTCTTTAAGTCCTTCTTCTAAGAACCAGTTGTAAGAATCCTTTTGGACTTCAATTAGATCTGGTAAGTCTAATACTTCTTTAATGCGGGAGTAACTCATTCTAACGCGGTTACCATATTTCACAGGATGTACCATGATACATTCACCCCTTGTTAAACTAAAATAGCCAAAAGCAAAGGGCCGCTTTTGGTAATATATTTAAATTAAACATATTATAATATTGACATTTACACCATATTTTATACAATAACTTGCACGTCGATAGCATCTATTTATATTATCATACCAAATATAAGATGTCAAGAATTTTTATATTAAGTATGTAGTTATTCTATGATAATGTCATATTGAATTTATTCTGATAAAATGT
>JAAROH010008260.1_pt1 | contig 11084 bp, 9 predicted proteins | sample 7248631 | NCBI WGS metagenome assembly JAAROH01 (sample SAMN09772309, study PRJNA484901) | compost metagenome | isolation source: Vermicomposting unit | place: India
CCAATCCCAAAGGCTCTGAGCTTCTTGTCCAGAAGGCACAAAGCGAGGATAAGACCCTAAGGCTGTTTCCGGGTGGGTATCATGAGTTGATTCATGACCTTGATCGAGAGGAACTGATCCAAACGGTGGTGGATTGGGTGAAGGAGAGGATGTGAGTTAAGAGGTAAAAGTGGGCGAAATCAAGTGACTTTTTAGGCAAATTTTAAGCAAATAAAAAAGGAGTTACGATTTTGTATCTCGTAACTCCTTGATAATCAAGTCGGGGTGACAGGATTTGAACCTGCGACCACACGCCCCCCAGACGTGTACGCTAACCGGACTGCGCCACACCCCGATTCAGGAGGGCGAAATTATAACTTTCTCGAATTTTTGCCATTTTATTCTCAGGTTTTCCAAGAATCTTCTTTCATCTTATTGGTTTTCAGATGAAAATAAAGGACTTAGTCTTTAGAATCTTTCGATTTGAAGAAAACAGCCTGAAAGGTGGATTGACAGCATTTTTTGCAAAGTGATACAGTGGGTTTGAGTTGTTCGGCTTTCCTCAATGCTTCTAGGCCGTTGTTAAAAGGGCCTAGGTAATCTCGATCCAGTGAATCGGGAATGTGTTGACATTCTTTGTCGTGGATTTCAAATTCTCCCTGTGAATTGGGTTTGGAGGATAGGTAAAAGAATTTCATACAATGGAGGGGATAAACACCGCTAAATGTAGAAAAGCTTAAACTTCTAAAACATACCCTATATCGGGTATTTTTTGGAAGTTTTTTTATAGAAAACCCAAATAATTACCTGTTTTTTCCCTGTCGGAGTTCTGACTGTCTCATGGGCATAGCATCAATTATCTTAAAAATTTCAGTCGGTGAAGGCTTTCCGTATCCGCTGTTTTTGACTTCACCATCTAGACCTACCAAGACCCATTTCTCCAGCCTATCCTTGTCAGGATAAAGTTTCTTTAGAAATGACTTCTGATCAATACTTCCCGGATAATTTGTGGAGATCAGTTTGTCTTTATGAAAATGAAAAAAAAGGAGTTTCCTATCAGAAATCTCATTTGAATAACCATCAGATAACCAAGTGGAAAAATCATTTTCTCCGGAATATATAATAATTCTGTTCTTCCAAACAAATGTAGAAGGATCGGTATCTGTTTTTGGATTCACGAGCAGTATAAAGAAGATTATCCAATACATATTCTTTTCAACAGTTTATGAAGAAAATAGTTTTGTCAATTTTTAGTTATGTTTTAATCCATCTGAAATTTTGAAGTAATCATTTTTATAAAGATGTCGTAGGAAATCGATTTCCTACTAATCAATTTTCACAAACTACTTTTTGGATAAATTAAAAACCGCCCATCCATTTGAAGATTCAAATTATTTACATTTTTTTACACTTGATTTAATTGGAAAAATTGGGGAAAGACGGGTTTTTCTCTTGTTTCTATCCCAATTGAATAAAAATGGATCGATAATTGAACTGTACAATAAACATAAAAAGTATTTCATATATATATAAATGCTTTTTCGCCCAATCACCCCTGGAGTAGCTAGTTATTAGCTAGTAAAAAATAATATTACCCTGATTAATGAGTCAAGCTTTACACTCGTTTGTACATCTTATCAAAATTAATAAGAGCCTGTTAGTCGGGCTTTTGGTGTTGGTGTATGGAGTAAGTTGGGGGCAAACAACCAGAACTTTTGTTGTAACTAATGGGGAATGGACAAATGCGTCTAATTGGAGTCCAAGTGGTGTTCCAGGAAGCCAGGATAACGTAATAATACCTTCTAATGTAACTAATGTTTCTAATATTCCAGGTCTAACTGTCAACAGTATCGAAATTCAGGGAACCAGTGGAACCCTTACTTTCTCAGCGGGAGGCAATAATTCAGAGAATTTCTTGGTAATTTCTTCTTCGCTGTCCTTGTTGGCAGGTAGAACCCTTCAAATTAATCCTGGAACTGGTCAGCGACGACTGAGTTTAGAATTTGGAGTAAATTGTAGTTCAAATGTTTTTGGTATAATTAACCTTTCAGGACGAAATAATCCTGGTGAACAAGGGGTAATTAATAGGGGGGCTCTTTCCTTAGGACCAAATGGTCTAATTCAAAACACATCGAATTCAGCCTATTTTACCACAGAGGCAGGTTCTACAATCCGCATTGGGTCAGCCGAGGGGATAAGTGCCACGCCGGCTCTAACAGGGAATATCCGGACAACAACAAGGAGTTTCAATATAGGAGCCAACTATCAGTACTCAGGAGTGTCAAATCAGATATTTGGCAACGGACTCCCGGGCACGGTCAATAGTCTAACTATCAGTAACACAGGACTGGTAGGAAATAATACAGTGACCCCAGTCGGAAATACATTAATAGCCACTGACTTGAGTGTGATCTCGGGGATTCTGGATTTGGGAACTTTTACCGTCAATAGGGCTTCGGCCGGAGGAACCTTTTCTATGGGGGCAAACGCAGGCATGTTGGTTGGAGGTGAGGATGGCACCAATTTTCCAACCAATTACAGTTTGACCACGCTGAATTGTACCAGTACGGTCAACTACAACTTTTCGGGCAATCAGACCGTTCGAGCCTTTAATTACGGCAATCTGATCCTGAGCGGATCGGGTATTAAGACGCTTCAAACCAGCACTACCGCCATCTGCTCTAATTTCACGCTTTCCGGCACGGCTATTACTACAGCGGTAGTTGGATTGACTATCGGAGGTAATTTAACCATAGGAACAGGCACTTCTTTTTCCGCAGGAGCATTCTCACATCAGGTCGGAGGTAACTGGACTAACCAAGGAACCTTTAACGCGGGTACTTCTACCTTTAATTTTGCCGGTCCAAGTCCCGGAACGATTACCAATTCCGGTACGGGTGACTTTTTTACTATTTCCTTTGGTGGATTGGGTACAAAAACCATAGCCTCCAACTTGAGTCCAACAGGGAATATTCAGCAAGTAGCCACTGCACTAGTCTTTAGCGGTTCAAGTACTCTGACACTTTCCACAGGAAGGTCCATGGAAGTCAATGCTTCAGGTTCAGTAAGCACTGGATCCGGACGCATTATTCTTCAGCCTGGGTCACTTTACATCAATAGAAGTTCGTCCAATCCCACCCTTGAAGTCAGGCAAAACCTAACAGGAAACAGAGGATGGCGGATGATTGGATCACCCGTGTCGTCCACTTATTCTGCTTTTACTTCAGGATTTGAAACTCAGGGGTTTCCCGGATCTACCAATCCAACCCTTCAGCCCAATCTTCTCTGGTGGGATGAAACAGACAAGGGAACAAGCCTTCAGTCATGGAGACAACCGACTAATCTTTCCAATACGGTTCCTGCCGGAAGAGGGCACTATTTTTATGTGTTCAATGGTGATACCAAACCCGGAGGGGGCAATTACAGTGACGCATTGCCAAAAAACATCTCTGTGACGGGGACAGAGGTGAATTTGGCTTCTTCATTTTTTGATTTCGGTGTCACATATACTCCCAAAGACAGCAATTTAGTGGCTCAGGCGGATACGTTGATTGAGGTAAACCAAGCCAATGAAGGGTTTAATCTCATTGCCAATCCAACCGCCAGTGTGATTGATTTTTACGCATCTAGCGGCTGGAACAAAACCAATATTGACCAGACAATTTATGTCTGGGATCCTTCGGTAGGGGAATTCCTTACTTGGAATGGATCCACCGGGACTTTAGGACATGGGAGGATTCAGCCTTTTCAGGCCTTTTGGGTGAAAGCAAATGCTCCATCTCCAATTCTGAGGCTTACAGGCAATGGTGCGAAATCTTTCATTTCAGCTGGTTTTTACGGTCGAAAAATGGAAGATTCCAATCCCGTCCTCGAATTGAATGTGGCTGGAGAAGGATTGAGAGCCCAATCCTTAATCTCCTTTGGACAGGATGGAAAAGAAGGAGCTGATCCCAAGGATGCCTACCAATTGGAATCGCTCGCAGAAAATTGGCTTTTGCTCTATTCATTTGGTTCCACCAAGACAAAGAGTCCTTTGGTTATCAACCACCAGCCTCAGCTTGCGGAAGGTCAAAGTCGAATTATTCCTCTCCATTTAGCTGCTTCGAAAAAAGGAGAACCATTCAAGGGGACCTACCTGATGGATTGGAAACTGCCGTTGGACTGGAATCCGGAGACCGAAATCGTCCTGATGGATCATATCAACCAAAAAGCGATTGATATGAGGAAAGAAAACCTCTATTCCTTCAATTTCGAAGCCCCAAAACTTCCCCTGTTCAACTCCCGAAAAAATTCAAATGGTATGTCTATTCCACAAGCAGTGGTCTTTCAGACACCCTATGAAATTGGCCAGGAAGAGGAGGTGTCTCCAAACCTGATTCACTCCAGAAGTACATCGAGCACCAAACCAAGAAGGCCTTTCTCCATTTATATCGGTTCATTCCCTAATGGTCAAGTGGAATATTTGCCTGAACTTCCTAAGCTATTTGCACCCTCCCCCAATCCGTTTAGCAAAGAGACGAAAATCCGTTTTTATCTGCCCTCTCCTGAAATGGCCGAATTGGTTATTTACAACCTTATGGGGCAGGAGGTTGCCAAATTCCCTGCCCAAGTGTATGAAGCAGGTATACAGGAGCTGGTTTGGACGCCCTCAGCCATTGACCTCCAAACTGGGATGTATATCATTCGCCTAACTACATCCTCAGGACAATTCACCCAAAAACTGATCAAAAACTGATGAAGCATTCTTTACCCATCATTTTATTCCTTCTCATCTGTTTTTGGGCAATAAGTTCCAAGGCTCAGGTGGACGATACCCGAAAGGCCACTCTTTCGGTTCGAGCCTCTGCAACAGTAACTGACAATCTTCAAATGCTGACCATCCGAAATCTCGATTTGATCAGTCCTTTAATTATTGATAATAAGATTGTGGTTTCACCGATCAGTAGTGGTTTTGCGGGAATGTTTAAAATCCTTGGGAATCCCCGGGCTAGAGTTAGGGTTACCTTTCTTCAGAATGAAATCTTAAAAGAACAGAATGAAGGGCTGGGAGAAGTCTCTGCTCAATACTTTGTCAGCGAAGCTTTTGAAGATACCCAATTTCAAAGTACTCTGCTGCAGGTCGGGGAAGCCAATGTGAGGCTAAGTGATCAGGGAGTACTTTTTTTATGGCTTGGTGCCAACCTGGATTTAGACAAGGCAACACCGGGCTTGTATTTGTCCGAATTTATCATCGAACTGGAATACATCTGATGATCAAAGGGCTGACATATCCAAAACGGATTGGGATCCTGCTGGTTTCCCTGGGAGTTCTTTGGTCTTCCGGGAATGGCTTTGCCCAGCGAATCAATTTCAGCACCTGGACGGGAAGCGATGATATTGTGATTACACCGGTTTTGGCGAGCCCTACCCTGAATTTCAATCAAAAGCAAGCAAATATTTCAATCAATAGTCCGGCAGTCACAATCAATCTTTCCGATAATCAGGCCGTTGCTTTTCGGATTGAAGCTCCGGATGGATTTGACCTTACTGTCGAGGTAGATGCACCTACTTTCTTGAGTTTGAATGGAATCGGAACAGATTCCGAGGAGACCGTGCCTTTCCGAATTGGTATGGCTTACAATAATCTATTGGCGGGAGACGAAATGAGTGCAAAGGCTGGTGCAGTACAGCTTCCGGTTGGTTTTTATAATGTATCCTTTCCTGTCAGTAGAAGATCAGCAGGAGCTCCCGGCCCGCCACCGACGCCGGTTTCCGGAGATTATGTCCGTCCCAAGTCTACCGCTTGGCTATTTCTCTACGGAGAACTTGGGCCGATCGGTCAGGTCAATGCGGGTCAGTATTTGGGGGATGTCACCATCAATGTCTACTTCACAAGTAATGACTAAGCAGTGGGTAAATATGGTCCCGGTTCTTTTGCTGATGCTGGTCACAGGGCATGTGGAAGCTCAGTATGTCAACATTCGTCTGGAAATCCCGGCCGGGATTCAATTTAACTCAGAGGTAGCAGAATCTAGGGATGGAGGAACTTGGGAAAATAGTATGGCTAAAGTGTGGGTAGGCATGCAGGCTCAGGAAAATTTAACCTTTTTGGTGGATGTATCTTTCCCTCAAAAGGAAATCCTTCCTGCTCCGACGGCTTATTTTCTAAATGACGGAAGCGCTGACTTTGAACGGGCCAACCGACTTACCTCCGGTATTCACCAACTCAAGATAAGCGATAAGTCGAGTCTGATCAGGAATATCACGCCGAGGCCAATTTATTTAAAAGCTTGGTTAGGCCTGCCAGTCATCCAAGGAATGAGCATCAAAATCGAATACCCTTAAAATAAACCGAAAACCTTCAAAATCAAGAATCTCACGCCTATGAAAAAACAATGAAGCCTACCTGCGAAGGACTATTAGGATGTCCTAAGCAACTCAAGATTTTACAAGAATTATTTTACCTATTTATTTCAAAAACAAACAATTACAAACAAACAATTACAAACAAACACATGAAAACAATTCTAAAATCAGTACTCACCCTGGGCCTGGCAGCAGGTTTGGGATTGGCAGCAAATGCTCAAAAAACTGCAACGGCTCCGGCCTCAGCGACAATTTTGGCGGATTTGACCATCACTTTGGATGGAACTCAGGATGAAATTGCATTTGGTAACATCTCTGCTTCTACTCCTGGTGCCATAGTTCTGGATGCCAATGGAACCGATAATGCAAATACAGGTACTATTACCAATGTCGCCCGATTTGATTTGGCAGGTGCAGCAGCCAGTGTAACGGTATCCTATAGTGCGACCGTGGAGCTAGCCAATGGGGATCCAACTCCAGCTACAATGATCATGACTCCAGAGGTGGTAGGAGCTGCAGTATCCACTGCTCAGTCAGGAGCATTACCCGTTCCTAATAACTCTACCATTACCTTAGTTGACAATCCTGACACAACCCCAGCGGTTGATCCGATATATTTCATCTGGGTTGGCGGTACGATTCCTGCACTTTCTGGCCAAGCTACCGGTTTATACACGGGAGTATTCAACATTAGTGTTGAATACAATTAATCTTACAAAAGCCGGCAGAATTCTCTGTCGGCTTTTTCAAATTTTAGAATCATGAAACATATCCTATCAGTTATTTCTGCACTCTTTCTCTGTCTTGGTTCCTTTTCAGCCTTGGCCCAAATATCAATTGCTCCTACCACTGTTTTTATTGACCAAAATGGGATAGGAACCCTTTTCATCACCAATCCGGGAGATACCCCTCAGGAAATCAATGTAAGTTTTCTGTTTGGCTATCCGGGAAATGATGAGGCTGGAAATCTGACCATGGTCTATGGTGACAGTCTCAGCGAAAAGCAGTTTGGTATGGGCGATCGACTTCGGGCCTTTCCTCGCACGTTTATCCTCACTCCTCAGCAGCAGCAGACTGTCCGACTTCAGGTGAGACCGGACCGGACTTTGGCAGCAGGCACATATTTTACTCGTGTCAAAATCACTTCCAATGCACAAACTGCCGATGTAGAGCAAACAACCACGGAAGGAGTGTCCACCCAAGTCAACTTCAAATTTGATCAAGTTATTGCCGCATTTCAGAAAGTGGGTGCAGTATCTACTGGACTGGAATTTGGCCCGATCGCTGCCCAAGTTAAAGACGGCGTGGTTCGTGTAATTCCGGAATTTAAGGTAACGGGAAATTCGCCTTATCTGGGAAGCGTAACCGCCACCTTGAGAAATTCACAGAATCAGGTGATAGCAGAAAATCAGCAGACCGTTGCATTGTATTTCTCCGGAAAAAGAGCAGTAGAATTGAAGCTTCCTGAAAATCTTGCGGCAGGCACTTATAATGTCTTACTGACCTACGAGACCAAGAGATCTGACATCCCATCCTCTGATTTGGTTCAGGCTCCTCTGGTCACCCAATCGGTAAGTCTGGTTATTCAATAATCGGTTTGGATGATCTTTTTCCTTCTCCATCACCCAAAGGATAAAATCTCCTGAGACGCTTGAACTCTCTGAAGGTACTTCTTTCAGGTATTCTGCTGATAATCATGGCAGGAGCCTTTAAGCCTGTTTTTGCCCAGCAAGAGCCGGATGGGGAGGTTTTGCTTAATTTCAATTACCCTGCAGTCGGAAACGTGTACCTGAATGGGGTGTTTTTTGGGGATGTGGCATTTCTACCGCTTGGGGAAGTACTCAGCTTACTTTATATCCCAACTGAAAGAACGCCAAGCGGAAAAGGTCTGAAGGGAGCATATCCCTTCAAAAATGATATTTGGTCAATTGACCCGGTGACTAACCAATTGACCATCAAAGGAAAATCTGAAACGCTGGAAGCGGATAAGTACTATTTAGGTGAGTTGGATCTTTTTCTTCATCCTGATTATTTCCAACGGATCTTTGGAATCACTTTTACGATTAATACCTATGCCTTGAGCGTAAGTATGAAATCCGATTTTACTCTTCCTGTCGAGGAGCGGAGAAAAAGAGAAGCTATCCGAAAGCAACTCCAGCAGCGATCCAGTCAAGGAGCTTTAGCAGCTCCAATGCTGTATGACCGCGAAAGAAAAGCCTTGAGCTTGGGGGTTTTGGATTACAATGTGAACTATACCGCCACCAACTTAGGCAATAATTTGGGGATGAGTTTCAACGCGGGGATGGAGTTTTTGGGAGGAGATCTTCAGGGTAACTATGTGGGCAATGTCAACAATAGGAACCTTCTGAATAATTTTTCAGGACTCCGATGGAGGTACGTCCTTCCCGGAGGTATGACTCCGGAAAAGAATGTTGGTTTGGCGAGTATTTCGGCGGGACAGATTTCTACCACGAGTTTTACCAATTCCGCCAACCTGGTGGGGATTTCTGTTACCAACAATCCGGTAATTCCCCGACTGGACCTAGATGTATTTGTGATCGATGGAACGACGGTTCCTGATTCCGAAGTAGAGCTTTTGATTGGCGGGCAGCTGGTGGATTTTACCCGTGCAGATGAAGTGGGTTATTACCGTTTCAATGCTCCTGTGACCTATGGCACAGTTCGGCTAAGTACCAGAATTTATACTCCTCAGGGAGAGGTGATCATGCAAGACAGGCAGATTCAGGTCCCGTTCACGTTTTTGCCAAAAGGATTTGTAGGATACAATATTCAGGCTGGGTTGCCCCAGTTCACATTGGATAGCCTAGGGACCAGTTTGGCTACCCATGCAGATATTTCCTATGGGATTTCCAATGCCCTGACTGTACGGGCTGGCGCAGATCAGGGAGAAATTTTCGGAGAAAAAAGTATTTATCCGGTTTTTGGACTTTCAGCCAGACTTTTCCAGCAATACCTGCTCAATGTAGACGCCCTTCCTGATCGATACTACCGCGCCAATGCAAGTGTCTTCTATGCAGACAATACCAGTATCAATGCCCAGTTTACAGAATACAATCCCAATTCGGCATTCAACTTCAGAGGGCAAACCCGTGATGCCAACCTCAATGTTTTTTATCCTTTCAAAATAGCCGGTAAGTTTTCAGGGTTCAGGGCGACCGGAGAAAGGATTTGGTTCAACACCGGTTTAGGAGTCAATAATTACCAACTGGATTTTAATACCCAGATCAACCGCGTCATTCTCCGATTCAACTACCGGGGAGGAGCAAGAGGTTTTGTCAGTGATCCGGAGAATCCTGCCCAAAACCAGTTTGGTCTTTTTACCAGCTCTTTAACTTATACTTTACCCCGTTCTCCTGGAATACCTGTCTATGTAAGGGGCCTTTTCCTTCGTGGACAATTCAGGTATTCAACCCTTTTTGACAGGGGAGAATCGGTTAGTTTTCTTTTGTCCCAGACTCTTTTCAAAAACGGTCGATTTACCCTGGGATATGACAAAGAATTATTACGCAATCTCTCTCAGTTTCAGGTTGGATTTTTGTATGATTTCAATTCCCTGAGGACGTCTACCCAGTTTTCCAAAAGAACCAAGGGATATGCTTTCCAGCAAGGATTTAGCGGTTCGGTTGCTTATGATCCTGCAGGCGGAGCTTTGATTCCAAGTAACCGTGATCAGATTACCCGATCCGGAGCTACAGTTCGGCTTTTTGTGGACACCAATGAAAATGGAGTGTATGATGAAGGGGAAGAAGTAGTGCCGGCCAAAGCAGTGAGATTGGATCGCTCCGCTAATATATTGATCGGTTCAGATGGAATTCTAAGGATCACCCAGCTCCAAAGCTACTGGAAGTATAGGTTAGACATCGATGTGGCTGCCCTTCCCAATCCCAATTTGGCTCCAAAACTGAAGAGCTTCTCTTTTGTAGCGGAACCCAACAGATTCCGGCAGATTGATATACCCTTGTATCAGACAGGAATCATTGATGGATTTGTTCTTATAGAGAAAAATGGGGTTCAGCAAGGCCAGGGAGGCTTAAGATTGGAACTGAAAAGAGAAGGAGATTCCGAGCCTTTTGAAATCCTCCGTACTTTTTCTGACGGAAGTTTCTATGCCTACGGTTTGTTGCCGGGAAGGTACATGCTCAGAGTCGATGCCAAGCAGTTGGAATTCATGCAAGTAGAATCTGTCCCAGGAGAGTTGGAGTTTGAAATCAAAGCCTTGGCCGATGGTGATTATTTGGAGGGATTGAACTTGGTATTGGTGAAAAAGGAGTAGTCAGGTGCTACTACTTAGACCCGTTTACTTCGCTATTCTTCCTTCATTATTCAGTGTTCCGTAGGATGCGGAATCAGGAACGTCGAATTTCGAACCTCGAACATGGAATAGCGAACGCAGATTTACAAATACCTCCCTACGAGTTCTTCCCATTCTTGATCCAAAGAAACAGCGGGCTTTTTTTCACCCGCTCTCCGGTACCAATAGTCTGCATTCCATTGATCTCCCTCCTTACGGTGTAGATAGGCATGTACTCTGGCTGCTGATTTTCCATCCAAGTGATCCACTTGATCATGGGCTTTGGTCCAGTCTTTTTTGAAGTCATACCAAAGTGCTTTCAGCTCCGGTGAAAAATCTCCGGAAGGAGAGGCTAAATTTTTAAACTCGTCTATTGTCATGGTTGGAGAGGAATGATAGGGTCAAAAATATTGTAGCAAACGCATTTCTAAAACAGGGTGCTGAAGAC
>JAAROH010008262.1_pt1 | contig 11042 bp, 14 predicted proteins | sample 7248631 | NCBI WGS metagenome assembly JAAROH01 (sample SAMN09772309, study PRJNA484901) | compost metagenome | isolation source: Vermicomposting unit | place: India
ATAGTAATGGAGCGGGATTTAAGAAAATCCCACCCCAACTATTGACAAAGAGCCTTTAATAATTGAAGGGCCTTAGCAACAAAACTTGACACTTGACATTCTTATGTCAATATAATAAGATTTCCTTTGAGTAGGCTTGTGGCTAGATGGCTGATAATAAGTAGGAGGTAGGATTATGAAGGCTGATACTATGATATCGGAAGAAAGTTTGAAGGCTATACTTAAACTCCAACAAAATGAGGTAACTGAACAGGCTATCTATATGAACTTAGCTAAGAGGGTTAAAAAACAGTCGGATAGGGAAATGCTTGAGCGCATCGGAAGAGAAGAGGGGATGCACAGCAAACTTTGGAGCAAATATACCAAAAGGGAGCTAAAGCCCCAAAAGCTTAAGGTCTTTATCTATTCCTTTTTAAGCATAATTCTAGGATATACCTTCGTCATCAAGCTGATGGAAAAGGGAGAAGTGGTATCTAAAAACAGCTACGCCCTACTGGCTGAAGAAGTTCCTGAAGCCCATAGGGTCTATCTAGATGAACAAAGGCATGAAGAAGCCCTGATAGATATGCTGGATGAAGATAGGCTCCAGTATGTTGGATCCATGGTTTTAGGCTTAAACGATGCCTTGGTAGAATTGACGGGGACTCTGGCAGGACTAAGCTTTGCCTTGCAAAACAATAAGATAGTTGCCTTATCTGGACTAATTACAGGCATATCGGCAACCCTATCTATGGCATCGTCTGAATATCTATCGGCCCGTTCTGAAGGAAATAACGATGCAAAAAAATCCGCCCTATATACAGGAGTCATGTATATAATTGCAGTAATACTCCTAGTACTACCCTATCTAATATTCCCAGTCCATAAATATGTTCACGCCTTAATTACCATGTTGATAATAGTGGTATTAACCATACTGGCCTTTACCTATTATATATCGGTAGCAAAGGATTTGCCCTTTAAGAAGAGGTTTTTAGAGATGGCTACCATAAGCCTCTCTGTGGCAGCATTATCCTTTATAGTTGGCTTCTTAGTAAAGAAACTCCTTGGTATAGACATTTAATGGGATGGAGAGCCATCCCATTAAGTATTTATTTTCCTTTTTAGCCTGTTTACCTCCATTATTTTATTATTTATATAGTCATAGCCCTTGGGTCCATGAGGTATTAGACAGTTGGTACAGTCCTTTATGCCCTTGTTGTCAAAGTGATTGCCACCACATTCTTGTAAAAAATATAGTGGGCAATAGCAAAAGAGACAATTAAAATTTTCCTCATCCTTTACCCTATGGCAGGGGAAGTATTCGCAATCCAAATTTCTAAAAAACCTATAGGAATGTTTCATTATGATGCCTCCTTATTATTTCTTCTATCTCATCTAAGTTATCATATCCTTCTTCCATTTCTCTACCTATTATAATAGGGGTTATTCCCAACTCTTGACAGGCTTTTATCTTTTCTAGGCTGCCTCCTTCCTGACCGCTATCCTTCATAACTACATAGTCAGCCTGATATTCTTTAAACATAGCCTTGTTAAGCTCTTTTGAAAAGGGGCCTAAAACTGCTACTATGTCCCTTAAGTTTATATTATACTTCCTGCATATTTCTAGGCTTTCTAGGGCTGGAAGTATTCTATAGATAAATCTATTTTCTCCTCGTACCCTTTCAAAGTCCCCAATGTTTTTGGAGCCGGTAGTAAAAAATACCGTTTTCTCCTTCAGTTTAGAAATATAGGCAAAGGCTTCTTGATAATTCTTTAAGTATATGCCCTTGGATTCAGGGATTACCTTCCTTCTAACATATCTTACATAGCCTATACCCTTCTTAGCCGCCACCCTCTTGGCGTTATGGGTAACCATTTTCGCATAGGGATGGGTTAGGTCCACTATAAGGGATACCCGATTTTCAATAACAAAGTCCAGCATATCCTCATAATCCATTCTGCCAGTAATAAGTTTGGGACTGTGGATAAAGTCCTTGCCACTGTCCGTTGCCAGGCTGACTATAAAATTATCCAAATCCCTTATCCTGCCTATAAGCTTTCTGGATTCAGTGGTCCCTCCTAGTATTCAGATCATCCTTTATAAACCTCCTTTGCTATGGATAGGGTTATTCCATCTCTTCTGATTTTATTAGCTAACAGCTGTCCGCCTAGTAGGTAGGCGGAGGGTTCCGACACCGAGTAGACCCCTATGGTTTCCTTTACAAATTGGGATTTTGAAAACTTATCCTCCACCCTTTTTATTTCCTCTAAGGAAAAAATCTTTAAAGGGCAATTGAAGTATTTACAAGCTTCTATTATTCCTGCTTCTTCCCTTTTTACTTCCACAGTCCCTATTGCCTTAATCCCTTTTACTGATAGGTTTAACTGGTCTAAGGTATCTTCAATCAATTCTATTATCCTTTTTCCCTCTACCCCCTTCCTGCAGCCGATGCCTATGTTTATATTCTTAGGAATAAGCAGGCAGTATTTTTCATAGGGGATTTTAAGGCTTCTTTTAGAGCTTACTACTATTGCTCCATCAATGGAAGGCTCTGTACCTTCAAGGCTTTCTAATATTGCTAAATTATCGTAGTTGATCATTTCTTCCATCTCTGAATAAAAGCCTATCTTATCCCCATTTACCATCATGGCAGTAATTTCCTTTACAGCCTCTATGTTCTCAATATGATAGTTATTTTTCATGGCAAAAAGGTCGATGGATTCTATGCCCCTATTATCAGAAGCAGTGGTAATGACGGGAATAGCTTTTAAAACACTTCCCACCCATTGGGCTAGTCTATTGGCCCCGCCTATATGACCTGATAAAAGGCTTATGGCAAATTTAGCCCCATCGTCTACTACAACTACAGCTGGATCTTTGGTTTTATCTATAATGTAGGGTTTCATAAGTCTAACCGCTATGCCTGTAGCCGATACAAAAATTAGACCTTCATATTCCTTTAGCAGATAAGGTATTATGGATTTTATTCCCCCATGGATTTTAGCATTGATATAGTGAGTAATGCTGTATTCATTGGTTTTACAGCTTAATTTTACTAATCTATCCCCTACTTCCCTTCCTCTTTTAGTAAAGGATATACAGGCAATCTTCATCTTCTTGCCTCCCTATACTCATGGGAATAGGATGGGTCGTATAATTTGGACCTTTCATATTCTCCTTTTATGAAGTCTCCCACTAGTATGATGGCTGTTTTAGTAATTCCTTCCTCTTCCACCTTTTCCTTTATATCCCTTAAAGTCCCTCTTATTATTTTCTCATCCTCCCAAGTTGCCTTGTAGACTACCGCCACCGGCACATCTTCCCTACCGAAGCCTTTTTTAAGCTTTTCCACCACCCTATCCATATACTTTACCGATAGGAAGAGAGCCATGGAAGCCTGGTGTTTGGCGAGTAGTTCTAAATCCTCTTCTTCCGGTACTTTGGTTCTTCCCTCTATCCTAGTTAGGATAACGGTTTGGCTTACATCAGGCAGGGTAAACTCCCTCTTTATGGCTGAAGAGGCAGCGGTAAAGGAACTAACGCCAGGGATGACCTCATATTTTATACCCCTTTTTTCTAGTAAATCCATCTGTTCCTGAATGGCGCCGTAGATGGTTGGGTCTCCCGTGTGTAGCCTTACTACCCTTAATCCCTCTTTTACTGCCTCTTCCATCTTATCCACTATTTCTTCCAAGGTCATGGAAGCGCTATTGTATATTTGACAGGAGTCCTTGCAAAATTTTAGGTGTTCTTCCGACACCAAACTTCCTGCATATATGACCATATCGGCTTCTTCCAATAGCTTCCTACCCTTAACTGTGATTAAATCTATATGACCAGGTCCTGCTCCTACAAAACTAACCATTTAGCTTCCTCCTTTCCAGCTAAGAAATCTAGTAGCTTTATCCCTTTACTCCCCTTACTATGAAAATGGGGTTGTTTCCCTTCATCAGGCCTATGGAATCCATATAGGCTGATTGTATCAGCTGAACTTCATGATCAACATATCCATAATCCTTCAACAAGTGGAGAAAAAGGTTTAAGTTTTTTAGGGTTACAAAATTGGCGCATAATATACCTTGGGCTTCCAAATGGTCCTCCAGATATTCAAATATGGCTTCTAATTTACCGTCACTTCCCCCTAAGAAGCACTTGTTGAATTTAAGGTCTGGTAGGTCTTGGGGTGCTTTACCATGTATCAATTCCATATCCACATTAAATTTAGCCTTATTTTTCCTAATAAGGTCTACGGCCTCTTCTTTCTTCTCTATTGCCCAGACCCTGGCTCCTTGTAAGCAGGCCTCTATGGAAATGCTGCCTGTGCCGGCCCCAATGTCTAACAGCCTGTCCCCTTTTTGGATGGACAAATAACCCATGGTCAATATCCTCATATTGAATTTGGTCATGGGGACCTTGCCCCTTATGAAGTCTTCATCCCTAATCCATCTCATTTTCTATCACCACCACAGCTAGAGGAGAATAATCCTCTATTTTTTCTCCTATATTTTTCTTAACTATCCTTTCATCTTCATAGGAAAGGTTGAAGCCTGCATATATTTTTCCCTTGATACCCAATTCATCTAGCCTTTTGGAGATTTCATCAGCTGTATTTTTCTTATCCGTAAGGATGATGGATAGCTTGTAATCCTTGACGCTTTTTAAGCCTTCATCCCTGCCGTGTAGGGATATGAAATTAGCCCCCTGCCAGCTTTTATTAAGCTTTGCCATCATATACTGGAAGGAGGATAGGCCAGGCATTATCTTTTCAAGCTCTAGGCCCTTTCCCTTAAGATATTCTACAATCCCATAAAAGCAAGGGTCTCCTGAGGCCAGTATTAAGGTGTTACAGCCTTCTTTGAGAAAAGGGTCTATATGGCTAACCTTCTCTAGGCTTACAATATCCCTTCTAATGTCCTTCAAGGATTCACAAACCCTCCCAAAGGCCACTACCCTTTCAAAGCTTTCTATGGCCTCTTTTACTTCCAAGGTTAAATATTTTGGATTGCCGGGCCCTACTCCGGCTACTACTACCCCATAAAAACTCCCCTTTCCATGGAATATATAAGTACCCTGACTGGGTAAGCTTCATCCTTTAGGTATCTTCTAATCCTTTCCTCTGCCCCCTTTTCCATATCCCTTACAATGTCACCATATCCCTCTTCAATACAAAGCTTTAGTCCTTCCTCTGCTGTTAAACACTTCTTTATTCTTTGTAAGAAGGGCTGAGCTACTCCCTTTAAGGCTAAGTAGTATACAAAGGCTTCCATCCTGGCATCTGATATGCTGCTATGGGTGTTAAATATTCCTATGGAAAGTTTAGCAAATTTCCCTATATGGCCTAGTAGGGTCATGGATTTAAAGCCCTTCTTGTATATGTAGAGAAGGCTTTCTCCAATAAAGTTGGAAACCTTTACTATGCCGCCCTTTAGCTCCAAGGATTTGGCAAGCTTTTCTCCATAATTTCCCGGCACTAAAACTATTTCATCCTTGCCATAGCTATCTTCTATGGCATCTACTTCCATGTATATGGTCTTTAACATAGCTTCCTTAGACATGGGGTATACTATGCCCTTGGTTCCTATTATGGATATGCCTCCCTTGATTCCGATTTTTTCATTGTAGGTTTTTTTGCTAATCTCTACCCCTTCAGGGGCGTAGATTAATACATTATAGCCTTTAGGGGAAACTTTTCTTATTTCCTCTTCTATCATCCTTTTGGGAACGGGATTTATAGCAGCCTCTCCCACTTCCCCAAATAGGCCCTTTCTTGTAATCCTTCCTATGCCTATTCCCCCATCTATAGAAATTTTTTTATCTTCCCTTCTTTCCACCTGGGCATATATCTTCATTCCATCTGTTACATCCGGGTCGTCCCCTCCGTCTTTGATTACACAGCAGGAGGCTTTGTTCTCTTCTAGCTTGGGGTCCATTATTTCTAGTTTCAGCCTTATGCCGGCTGGGGTGTCTATTTCAACAAATCTTGGAATTTGTCCTCTTTCAAGCATAAGGACTGCAGCCTTACTAGCTGCCGCAGCGCATGAACCAGTGGTGTAACCGCATCGAAGTCTCTTTCCGTCCTTTATTACATACAGATCTAATCTCATCTTCCTACCCCCATGTATAATAGGGCATTGATAATTGATGCAGCTACATTGCTTCCCCCCTTTGTGCCCACCGTAGAAATAGAAGGCATATCCAATTCCCTTAAAAGCTCTTTAGACTCAGCTGCTCCTACAAAGCCTACAGGAACTCCCACTATGAATCTAGGCTTAACCTTCCCTTCCTTTACCAGTTCCAATAGCCTAAAGAGGGCTGTAGGGGCATTCCCTATCACGAACATGTCTATCCCTTCTTCTACAGCTAAGTCTACAGCTGCTTGGGAACGAGTGGTCTTTAATTCCTTAGATAGGGAAAAGGTCCTTTCATTATCGATAAAACATTTCAGCCTACACTTACTCTTAGATAGGGCCCTTTTATTTATCCCCATGTAGGCCATCTTGCTGTCGGTAAATATTACTCCCCCTTCTTCTATGCTGGCCAGGGCCCTGCTAACAAAGTCATTCCTAAAATCTACTATCTTCCTATATTCAAAATCCCCTGTTGTGTGGATCATCCTCTTTACAATAATCTTTTCCTGCTGACTAAAGCTTGTATCCTTCATTACCTCCTCTATTATGTCCATGCTCCTATTCTCTATTGCCATTGGATCTTTTAAATACATGGCTCTCCTCCTTATCTTTTATTGTCTATCCTATCCAACAGGAAATTAAAGGCCTTTAAATTTCCTAGGAAGTTGATATAGGGGTAGGCTGCCAATACATTTTTATATCCATAGCCACACTGCCAACTTCTTTGGCTTTTAGCCTTCTGTATGTCATATAAGGGCCTACCCTCTATTTCTATAAGGGAGCGGTGGGATTCATTAGCTTTTAAGCTTTCTCCTTTTTTGCCTAAAAGGCTATCCTCCCTAAGCTTGATATTGCAGTATCCAAACCTTTGAAGCCTGTCGGTCATATAGGCCTTCCCCTTAAATATACCTACCATGGGATAGCCTTCTATCTCCTCAACTAAATACATAAAGCCGCCAGATTCGGCGTAGATATATGCCCCTCCTTCAGCCATTTCCCTAATGGAAGAAAGCATTGCCTTATTTTGAGAAAGTTCTTCTTTATATAGTTCAGGGTAGCCTCCACCGATATAGAGTAAATGGCATTTTGGCACTATTCTATCCTTTATAGGAGAGAAGTGTTCCACCTGGCAGACCCTTTCTAGTAGCTTTAAATTTTCACTGTAATAGAAGGAAAAGGCCTCATCATAGGCTATGGAAACCTTTATATCCCTCTTCCTTGGATATTGATACTCCCTTATTTCTAAGTCCTTCATCAGGCTGATTATGCCATCTAGGTCTACAGTCTTTACTAAAATTTCTGCTGTCCTTTCAATTAGGTCCTCTGCCTCCTTATTTTGGGTTCCTTCTACCAAGGCTCTAAATCTACTTCCTAAATTGGCTTCTTCCTCATTTTCTACATAACCTAGCACCTTAAGACCTGTATATTCCTCCACCCTTTCCTTTAATAGCATATAGCTAGCCTTGTTTACCCTATTAAAGATGATGCCTTTAATTCTAGACCTTGGGAAATCTATCATGCCCTTTATCTTTGGAATGGCAGAAAACATCTCCCCTTTAGGGGTATAGATAAGGATGGCATTTATATTCAACTTGTTGGATATATGATAGCTGGAGTTTTCAAAACTATTATATATCCCATCGAAATAGCCCATAGCCCCTTCAATTACTGCATATTCTCCCCTATTCATGGATAAGGCTATTTTTATTCCCTCCTCTCCCATCATGTGCATGTCCAAGTTTCCTGCCCTTTTCTTTGAAGCCAGGGCTAAATAGCTGGTGTCAATAAAATCTGGTCCAGTTTTAAAGGCGGATACATCCAAGCCCCTATTTTTAAGAGCTCTAATTAACCCAAGGCTAATTAGGGTTTTGCCCTCATTGCTTTGGGGGGCTGTAATCATTATGGTTTTCATATCCTTTCCTCCAATTCTTTAAAGGCCTCAATTAACCTTAAATTGTTCTTCCTATCCTTAATGGCTACCCTTATGTAGCTATTGTCTAAGCCCTTGAAGCTGGAACACTTCCTAATTACTAAACCCCTTTTTAGGAAGAAGTGGAATGCGTAATCTTCCTTGTGTCTTAAAAGCTTTATGAGGATGAAATTAGTGTGAGTTGAATAGGGCTTAATCCCTTGAATTTTCTTTAGCTCATCTAACAAAAACTTCCTTTCCCCTTCTATATAGGTTTTGCTTTTCTTTATATAGTTCTTACACTTAAAAATATACCTACCAGCCCTGTCGGCCAGGGCATTAACGCTCCAGGGCAGTTCTACCCCTTCATATTTTTCCCTTATATCCTCGGCTACACAGGCATAGCCGAGGCGGATGCCTGGAAGGCCAAAGAACTTGGTAGCTGCCCTAATTATTCCTACACTTTTAAAGGAATCTTTACTAAAGATTTCAATACTATCGTAGTCCTCTGGGCAAAACTCATAGAAGGCCTCATCTAAAAGGAGGTAGGCTCCTTTTTGTCTTACTATTTCATATAGTTTAATGAGAGTTTCTTTTTCTATTCTTAAGCCCGTTGGATTATTGGGATTTCCTAAGATGATTAAGTCTTCTGGCCTTATGGTCTTTTCTATGGCAGCTAAATCTAGAGTAAAATCCTGCTTGTAGTTTAAGCTAACTACTTCCTTCTTATAGACCCTTGCCCTATCTTGGTATTCGGAAAAGGAAGGTAGAACAACTACTATCCTGGGAAAGAGTAGAATGAACTTATCTATTATATCCACCGCCCCATTCCCTACTAGCACATTTTCTAGGCCACACTTTAAGTAGTCTGCTATACTAGCCTTTAGATGCCTATACCTTATATCTGGATAGCTAATCATGTCTGAAAAGCTATCAATTAATTCCTCTTTAAGGCCTTGAGGAAAGCCTAGGGGGTTTATGTTGCTGCTAAAATCTATCAACTCCCCTTCATAGTATTTTTTAAAGCTTATTAAATCTCCACCATGCCTCATACTATCACCTGCCTAATATAGTTACTGCTATATAAAGGGTTAAGAGGAGTATTTCACTCCTGTACATGATTTCAATGGTTCTTTTTATATCCTCCCTACTAACCCTTCTAATCCCATCCCCTATGGTTGGCTTTCTTACAAGCTTTCCAAAATATAAACCATCCCCTCCCAGCTGGATATTTAAAAGGCCTGCCACTGCCCCTTCTGGATAGGCTGCATTAGGGCTTTTATGGTTTTTCCTATCCCTTATCATTATCCTTACTCCATTTTTTACATCGAATCTAAAGGCTGAAGATAGGCACATTAAAAGTCCCGTAATCCTTGCAGGTATATAGTTAAATAAATCGTCAACCCTGGCAGGGAAAAAGCCCAAATCCTTATATTTTTCATTTTTATATCCCAGCATGGAGTCCATGGTGTTGACCATCTTGTACATTAGACCCCCAGGGACTCCCACTAGCATAATGTAGATTAAGGGTGCAATAACCCCATCTGAGGTGTTTTCACCTACAGTCTCTATGGCTGCCTTTATTACCCCCTCTTCTGAAAGGGATTTGGTATCCCTACCCACTATAAAGGAAAGCTTATATCTGGCCTTATCAAGGCTTTTATCCAAGGCAAAATATACCTTCATGGCCTCCTTGTCCAAGCAGCGGGTGCCAGGCAGCTATATATGAAATAGATGTTTATGATGGAATATAAAAGCCTATATCCTTTTAAACACTTTAATATTAAATAGGGGACAATAAAGGCCAGGAAGATGTTTAAAACTACTATAAGAAAGCCTCCAATCTTTAGTTTTTTGCCTTCCTCCTTAAAAATCTTTCTAACTATCCTTTCCTCAAAGGATATGATCCTTCCCATCAGCTTAACGGGATGGGGAAAGCTATGAGGGTCCCCAATTAGCCAATCTAATAATACTGCTACTAGCAATTCCATATTCTCACCTATCAAGTTTTAGTAGTGAATATACATAGTCCATGTCTAAATTTTCCCTTATTAGCTTGGAAAGTTTATTTAAATCCTCTTCCACCTTGTCAGCTTCCCTAATATCCTCCAGCCCTTCCAAGGGAGTAAAGGGAATGGTCCCTACTACGGGGATATTGAGTAGTTCTTCTATCATTTCAAGGCCAGGGTCAAGTAGGCTTTTGTCCCCCCTAAATTTATTTATGATTAGGCCTTTAATTCTCTTTCTTTCCTCCTCTTCCAAAAGCATGACTGTGCCATAGAGGGAGGCAAATACCCCTCCCCTATCTATATCTGCCACTAGTAGTACTGGTGCATCTACCATTTTGGCCATCCCCATATTGACTATGTCCTTTTCCTTTAAATTGATTTCTGCAGGGCTACCTGCTCCTTCTAAAACTATGATGTCATAATCCTCTTCTAAACTATGATAGGCTTCCCTGATAATGGCTTTTAAGCTATCTTTAAAGGTGAAATATTCTCTAGCCTCCATATTTTTATAGTCTTTTCCCCTTATAACCACCTGGCTGCCCTTATCTGAAGAAGGTATAAGAAGGATTGGGTTCATATTGGGATTTGGATTTGTCCCAGCAGCCCTTGCTTGTAGGGCTTGGGAAATGCTTATCTTATATCCTTCTTTTGTTTTATAATATTTTGAAGACATATTTTGTGACTTAAAGGGGCTAACCCTATATCCATCTTCCTTGAATATCCTGCACAAGGCCGTAGTTATAAAGGATTTTCCTGCTGAAGATGTGGTACCTTGAATCATGATATTAGCCATTTTTAACCTCCGTATCGTAAATAATATCTTCTAGCTGCTTGAGTAGGGATGAAATGGAAGAGTGGTTTATCAGGCCTAAATCCATTTCCTCCTCTCCTAGTGAAAGAATCCTTATTTCCTCCTTTTTTTCAAAGCGGAGTAGTTAACAAAAGAGCCCTACCTTCCAAGGTAGGGCAAATAGACAAAGGTATGCCATATTAAAAATTGGCAACAAAAATAA
>JAAROH010008264.1_pt1 | contig 11007 bp, 14 predicted proteins | sample 7248631 | NCBI WGS metagenome assembly JAAROH01 (sample SAMN09772309, study PRJNA484901) | compost metagenome | isolation source: Vermicomposting unit | place: India
GCAAAATACTACTGCTTCCACCTATTTCTCAATTAGAGAAACCTCGTAGAAACAGGCTTCTTTTCTGAATGAAAGTGCGATCATTGGTGTGTGACAGCGGTTTTTCACCAGCCTTCTAGGCGGAGGGCGCGACTCCTTCACAACGGAGTCGAAGCCTTCAGCGTAAGGCTTAGGAAAGGGGCCAACCGCTGGCGTCGATTTGTAGCTTCAGCGTCACGTTGGCTGGGAAAGCCCAGCATTGATAACGGAGTTGAAAGCAAGCCATCTTCTGATTTTGGAAGCAGAAAGGTGACAAACTGTGCCGCCGTTGACGATGACGTTTTTGATCGATGAACAGCATGACGGAAAGCTGCTGCGTCAGTTTTTGCAAGAGAACCACATTTCGCGCACCGCGCTTACCGATATCAAATTTCACGGCGGGGCGCTGCTTGTGAACGGACAGCCGGTGACCGTCCGCCATGTGCTCCGCGCCGGCGAGAGGCTGTCCGTCGTTTTTCCGCTGGAGCGGACAAGCGATTGGATGGAGCCCGAGGCGATGCCGCTTGACATCGTGTATGAAGATGACTACGTCCTTGTCGTCAACAAGCCGCCCGGATTGGCGACGATTCCGTCGCGCCATCACCCAGGCGGGACGCTGGCGAACGGGATTCTTCACCACTATCGGCAGCAGCAGCTCGAGTCGACCGTTCATGTGGTGACGAGGCTTGATCGCGACACATCGGGGCTTGTGCTGGTGGCCAAACACCGCCATGTGCACCATTTGCTGTCGGCGCTGCAACAAAAAGGGCAAGTGACACGCACGTATGAGGCCATCTGCCATGGCGTCATCATCGAGGAAGAAGGGACGATTGACGCGCCGATCGGGCGGCGGAGCGACAGCATCATCGCCCGCGAAGTGCGGGAGGACGGGAAACGGGCCGTTACTCACTTTCGCGTGCTGCGGCGGCTCTTTGGCTATACACATGTTGCCCTTCGGCTTGAGACCGGGCGCACCCACCAAATCCGGGTTCATATGGCCTATCTTGGCCATCCGCTGGCCGGCGATGAGCTGTACGGCGGAAGTCGGGAAATGATCGGCCGCCAAGCGCTTCATAGCCGAGCGTTGTCGTTTGTTCATCCGCTCGAGGGAAAGCTGTATACGTTCGCCGCTCCGCTTCCCGATGATCTCGTTCGTCTGATCAAAGGCGCGGGCGGATGAACAAACGGGGGCTGTTACGAGAACGCCCGGAATTTCTCCGGCACGTACGGCATGGATGACGGCACAGAGACGGTATTCATTTCCGGATAACGAAACGCGGTCAACGCGCCGCCGAATACGCAGCCGGTATCGATGTTGACCGTTCGGCCGACAAAGCGCGGGACTGGAACGGGCGTGTGTCCATAAACGACCCAGGCATCGCCGCGGTATCGCTTGGCCCAGTCGCGGCGCACCGGTGTTCCGTCATCGTTCGTCTCGCCGGTGATGTCCCCGTAAAGGACAAACGTTTTCACTTTTTTGTCCAACCGGCCGATATGATCATGACGAATGCCGGCATGGGCGATGACAAGCCGCCCTTCGTCAAGCACGGCATAAAGCGGCGCCCCTTCATATAAGCGGATGAACGTGCGGCGAATTCTCTCTTGCTCGCTTGGCGGCAAGGCGCGGTATTCGGCGACCGTTGTTTCTAAACCGTGGGTGATTTGCACGTTTCGGCCCAGAAAAAAGCGGTACAGCTTGTTGCAATGATTGCCCGGCACATAATACGCAAGGTTTCGTTCCACAAGCGCTGAAACGACCTCGATCATTTTCAGCGACTCCGGCCCGCGGTCGGTTATATCGCCGACAAACCCTAGTTTTCGTCCGCCGGGATGAACCGGCACTCCCTCCTCCCATCGGTAGCCGAGTCGTTCGATGAGCGCTGCGAATTCACGAAAACAGCCATGAATGTCACCGATGATGTCCAGCATCATATGGGAAGGCCCCCTTTCGATGGATGATGGAGATAAAACTAGTATATCCGTTGTCGTCGGAAATCCTCGGACGGGGGATTGAAGGGTGCAAGCCGCTTATTCAGCTCGTTTTTCAAATAGAAAAGCCCTGTCGCATCAGCACCGGCCACCTAGGAGCTGGATTGGCCAAAACCGCGGCTAAGTTCAGAGGGGCGGTGATTTCGGACAAAATCCTGCGATTCGATCGATTGCTCAGTTAGAAAAGACCGACGAAATCAGCCTTCTTTTTTGGCGAAATGTCATGGATTTGCTCGTGGCAGTCGTTTTTCACCGGCCTTTCAGACGGACTTTGGATAAAACAAAACCGCCTGCCGAGCGGCGGCAAGCGGTTATTCCTCGCTTGCGAACATAAATTTTTTGGTTCGCGAATGGACGTTTAAGACGAGGCCGATCGCCAGCATATAAGTCGCCAGCGAGCTTCCCCCATAGCTGATAAACGGGAGCGGCAGCCCGGTGATCGGCAAAAGCCCGATCGTCATTCCAATGTTTTGAAATACTTGAAACGTAATCATGCCCGCTACGCCGGCGCATAAATAGCTGCCGTACAAATCGTTGCTTTCAAGCGCAATATGAACAAATCGATAGATAAGCAGGAAAAAGAGCGAGATGACAATGCTTGAGCCGACAAACCCAAATTGTTCAGCGATGACGCCGAAAATAAAGTCGGTATGCGCTTCCGGCAAATACACTTGCAAATGACCAAGCCCTTTTCCATACAGTTCTCCCGATCCGATCGCCATCAGCGAGCGAATGAGCTGAAATCCTTGGTCGGTCGAGTACTCATAAGGCGCAAGCCAACCGTAAAAGCGGTTGAGCTGATAGTCTTCCTCAATAATATAGCGATGGAAAAAATCAGGGAAGTAGAAGTAAATGAATACGACAGACGCTACCACCGCCACACCGGAGAAGACGATGCCGAAAATGATGCGCCAGCGGATGCCGGAGACGAGCACCAACGTGCTAGTAATGGCGAGAAATACCATCGACATCCCCATGTCCGGCTGTTTGGCAAGCAAAAAGAGCGGCGGCAAAACCGCGGCGGCGATTTTGCCAAGCAACTTGAAGTCATCCCTGATCGTCGGTTCGGGATATTTTTCCCGATGGTTGACAATGATGCGGCCAAGGACGATGATCATAAAAATTTTCATCAGCTCGGATGGCTGAAAGTTTCCTCCTGGTAATCTGTACCAACTTGTTGCCCCCTTGATGGTCACCGATCCGGGAACGTTCAACTCCAAGCCAAGCAGCAGCAACATCCCGAAGCCATATAAATACCAGGCGATTTGAAACAATCGGTCGTAATCGATAATCATCGTCAAAGCGATCACCACGGCGCCAATGGCGTACCACTGCAGCTGTTTCGAAGCGAAATTGACGTTTTGCAGCTTTTCGGGCAGCATCGGTTCAGCGCTATGAATGGCGATGGCGCTGACAATGGCCAATAAGAACAAAAGAAACAACAAATGGTAATCAAGTTTCGAACGGGATAAACGGTCATGATCCATAGAACGATCCTCTCCATATGAGCGAAATTTGCCAGAAAACTCTCCTCTCTCAAAAAACGGGCATGGTGATCGTCTAGAGAGAGGCAAAAGAGGGAAGCGTAAAAGGGTTTGAAGATGCCCGCTTCCCGTTGCCGATCTGCGAGGCCGGTGATTTCATCCTAGAAGACCGGTGATTTCGTGCAAAATACTGCTGAGTTCCACCCATTTCTCAATTAGAGAAACTTGGCAGAATCAACTTTCTTTTTTTGAATGAAAATGCCGTTGATTGGTGTGCGGCAGCGGTTTTTCACCAGCCTTCTAGATACGGCTTTGCCATGTCATTTCTCAACAGGAAAAACCTTTTTGCATCGGTCTTGCTTTTCGTGCGTTCCTCCCATTGATGAAGGGAATCAGGTGTTGTCACCAGTAGCCCAGTCTGCCCCCACATGTCGGGTCCGCTTGGATGAAGGGAATCAGTGTTTTTTCGCGAGCCTCCCGCGCTCCGCTTCAACGGGAAGCAGGGGCGTAGGAAGGCAGGTACCATATACCATATTAGCGAATCTGTTCGGTTTTGCAAAGTGGGAAAAACCGTCGTCATTCAGAAAGAACGGAAAACGCAACACTCATTTACATTACCGCCGGCATCCCCTATAATAGAATTAACACCTGGTGCTAAGAATAAATGATAATTGGGAGGATGGACGAATGGTTTTATCATTGGAAGGGCGCACGTACGTTGTCATGGGGGTGGCGAACAAGCGGAGCATTGCTTGGGGAATCGCCCGTTCCCTTCATGCGGCCGGAGCTCGGCTTGTGTTCACCTACGCCGGGGAGCGGTTTGAAAAAGAAGTGCGGGCGCTCGTGGACACATTGGAAGATGAACGCTCGCTTTTATTGCCTTGTGACGTGACAAGCGATGACGATATTGTCCGCTGCTTTGCGCAAATCAAAGAGCAAGTTGGCGTCATCCACGGTCTCGCTCATTGCATCGCCTATGCCAATAAAGACGATTTGAGCGGCGAATATATGAACGTTAGCCGCGACGGCTTTTTGCTCGCCCATAACATCAGCGCCTATTCGCTCACCGCGGTGGCGCGCGAGGCGAAAGAGCTGATGACAGAAGGCGGCAGCATCGTCACCCTTACGTATTTAGGCGGCGAACGCGTCGTGCAAAACTACAACATCATGGGCGTGGCGAAAGCGGCGCTCGATGCGAGCGTCAAATATTTGGCGAACGATTTAGGCAAATACGGCATCCGCGTCAACGCCATCTCTGCCGGTCCGATTCGCACGCTGTCGGCCAAAGGGGTGAGCGATTTCAACTCGATTTTAAAACAGATCGAGGAGCGCGCTCCGCTCCGCCGGACGACGACCCAAGAGGAAGTCGGCGATGCAGCGCTGTTTTTGTTCAGCGACTTGTCGCGCGGCATCACCGGGGAAATTATCCACGTCGATTCAGGGTACCACATTTTAGGATATTAATTACGGCAGCCGTCCCGATGCGAGGGGCGGCTTTTCTGTTTGGGATTAAGCAATTTTTTGCCCAACCCGTGCATACATATATAAGGCAAGCAGAGAGAAAGGAGGAGAGCCATTGAGCCGAGAGAAAAAACTGATGGAGACCGAACCTTTGCTTTACATCGTGCAGCCGAAACTTCGTCCTCCAACCGCTTCGATGCAGCAATCCTTTGTTCGACGTGGAAGGGAGTCTGTTCTTGTGGAGAAAGAAGAGGAACAACAGCCATTCGAACCGGAATGGCAACCGTCGTTTTCGCAAATGACCGTTCCGGAGCAATTGGCGTTTTTAGCTTCCTTGCCGAGCCACTTGCCGCCGGTGAAATGTCTTTTGGAAACGAAATCGACCCAACCGCTCGAAGGAATTGTCACCGAATGGGAGGAAGGACGGGTAAAAATCGCCACGAACGAAGGGGAGCGTCAACTGAACGCCGATGACGTGCGGCAAGTTATTTTGATTGGATTTACACGGAAAGGGGAGCCGTAACGAGTGCCTTTGATGGATATGTTTCTCCTCGTTTTCGCCGCTTTCCGTCTCACCCGCCTTCTCGTTTATGATCAGATCACTGCTCCGTTGCGGCGTCCTTTTTACGAAGCGGTAGAGGAAGTGGGGCCCGATGGGGCGAAGGAAATCGTGTGGTATGTGAGAAAGGAGCCAGTCCGGCGATTTGTCGGGGAGCTGTTGTCCTGCTATTGGTGCACAGGCATTTGGAGCGCTGGTTTTTTATGGCTGGGGTACGTATGGTGGCCAGCGTTGTTTCAGCCAGTATGTTCCATCTTGGCCGTTGCGGCATTGGCGGGACTGGTGCAATGGGGAATGGATCAGTGGGAACAAAGGAGGCAAAGCTAAAAAGTTACGGAAGGTGTCAAACAGGCGTCCCATTGCGTTGCCGGGACGCCCGTTTTCTTTTATAAAATGTCGACGAAGACAAGCAACGCCAACAGCAGCTGCAGCATAATTTGGATATTGATCGCGGCCTGGGTGTCTGTCGTTTCAACGGTGACATTGCGGGAATTTTCAATGACCGTTTTTTGGCGCGACACTTGTTTGACTTTCACAGCTTGCAGCAGTTCAGCGGCGACTTCTTCCGCTACTTCGCTGTCAGCAATCGAGATTTGCAGCAACACGATGATGGCTAGCTGCAGCGCTACTTGCAAGTTGACAGCCGCTTTCGTATCGGTAGTGGATACTTTCACTTCGCAAGAATCTTTAATGTAAATCCATTCTTCTGACAATTGGTATTCCGCTGCCTTTTGTTCGGCGTCTGCTCCAATCGTCGCGTCCTCACAATTGAAAACCGGGTGGGTCATCGTGGGATCGGTGGCGCACCAGCGCCGCGGTTCGTGAGCAGCTGTCTCCATCAATGGATAGGCGCGGTTATACATCACTTGGCTCATGTCCAGTCCCTCCTTTAGTCGTTGTAGTATATCATACGGTTTGTGGCATTCGGTGTGTAGGCCAATAGACAAGGGGAGTGGCCCGTTTTTGATTCCATGGATGCCGTCGTTACTTTTTCGTCTTTCTCCCTTGCTTCTTTGTTGGGGTATGGGTGTTCGGATCGACATCATGTTCTGTGACGCGCTGTTCTAAGCTTTCCAAGTACTGTTGCACTTGGGCTTGCAATTGCTGGACCATTTGCCGAATTTGTTCTTTTTCTTCTGCTGTCAGCTGTACTTGCTTCGCAGTGACGCCATGTTTTTTCAATGTCTTTTCGACCAACAGTTGCAGCAGCTGCCGTTGGGGAAGATCGGGCGAGAAGGACGGTTCCGTCATTTCCAGCTCCCTCCTTTCTTGGCGAAGATGCTTTCTTGGCTACCGGTGAAGATCAGCCGCGTTCTCGCGATGATCGCACTGCCGAATTCGCCGCACAGGGGATTGAACAGAGAAGCAGCTTTGGCCGGAGATGCTCCTTCACCGGAGCTGAGAAGGCTGGTGAAACACGGCTGTTTCCCTTGACTACTAGGGAACGTGTGTACCGGCGCTACAGGTTTTTTCTATTTGCGAAACGAGGCGAGAAAGCGGTCTGTTCCCTTCCATCACCAGCCTTAGATCTTGGCATTACTACTGTATGAACAGCGAGGCGGAAAGGAAAGGGACAAATATGGAGTTTTGCCTCTTGGCCAGAACTCGTCCGTCTAGAAGGCTGGCTAAACACGGTTATTTCTTTTGAGCAATGGGGGATCGTTTGAAAGGCGATCCTCATGCCACAGGGCTTTTCGATTTGAGAAACGAGGCTGGTAAGCAGCCTGTTTCCTTCCATCACCGTCCCTTTAGGAGAGCGGCTGAATGATCAGCGGATTGACGGCTTCGATCCCTTGTTCCGATTGCGCGCAATACACGGTGGCCGCTACACGGAGCGGTGCAGACAGCGGATGGTTCACGCGAATTTGAAACGAAGGAAATATAAGCGATTCCCGTGGCCCGAGGGAACGATGGGCGACAGGACGAATCCAATATTCTCCCTTTTCACGAACGAAACGTTGCCAATCGGAATGAACGAAAACCCATCCCGGTTGCTGGTCTGGATCACTCAGCGAAGAAGAAGCGATTTTTCCGCTTAAGGAGCCAGCTTGTTTAGGAGTGACGGTTAGGCAAATCGAGGCAATATCTGCAGCGGCCGTTCCGATGTTGTCCATGATGAGATCGCCGATGATCCAAATCGGCTCTTCCAGATGCGAAGGGAGCATGACGGAAAAGCGAAAAAAGGCATGGAGACGCAGTTCATCGGTCGTGAAAGAAGCAGGCTGGTGCGCTTGTTCCTCGAGTGCGACTTGACAGCGCAACAGCTCTTGTTGGAGAACAGCGATAGTTTGTTCATACTCGTTCAAGACGGAAGTTTTCCACTCTTTTGCTTTTTGTCGCCAATACTCGGTGCGAAGCCGTTCTTTTTCTAGCTGTTGTTGCAGCTCGATCCAGCGTTGTTCCCACTGAATCAATTCCGAACGATAATGAATGAGTTTTTGCTGCAGCTGGAGTTCTCGATCCGAACGGTGATGAGCCATTTGTTTGCCCTCCTTATCGTTCGCTTTGCTAGAAGGCCGGTGGAAAACGCTGCCGCACACCAATTGGAGGCATTTAAGCTGATTCTGCAAAGTTTCTCTAATTAAGAAATGGGAGCGATCAGCAGCAGTTTACACGAAATCACCGGACTCCTAAGACGCGGGTTGTTACCATGCATATGTAAAAAGGCAGCGAAACATGTATGGCATCCGTGAGGCAGAAAAAGCTTTTTGGTCGGAGAGTTTATCGAAAGCGATCCGTTCAAGCTTCCGAATCCGTGAGGTAGAAAAAAGCTTTTCTGCCAGCCGAGCGAGAAAGGCTCGCTGGGGCAGAAAAGCCGTTCATTAATGAGCGGGGAAGACTTCCGGGCATTGCGACGGAAACTTGGCTGTCGGGCAAAGGGTCGCTTCTGCCAGCTCTTCGCGCGGTTGGCACAGCCGGGCTTCGACTTCGATTTTGACGTCTGCTTCCATTTGCACTTCTAAGCAAAGCGTGATGGAGACGTCGAGCTGCGAGAAGTTGTCGGTGCAGACGAGGCTGGAGTCGCATTCGAAGAAGGAAATGTGTCCGACCAGTTCCGTGCCTTCAGGAGCGCAAAGGATGAACGTTTGCGCTGTCGCAAACGGGATCGGTTTCGACTCGCAAACGACAACGCCGTTTCCACTCACAATTTGGACGACGACATGGCCTTTGATGAGAGCTTTGACCTTTTGCAATGTGACGGTGTCGCCGGATGGCAGTGTGATGTTGACCGGCTGGCGCCCTTGGGGCTGAACAATTTCTTGGAAAATGAGCGCATCTTGGTCAACGACCGGGTCAATCCGATTTCCTTGAGCGTCAGAAAGGAAGCAACGAATCGTTAATTCGGACGGATCAAGTCCCCGCTCGGCGATGCAGTCGCATAGCAGCCCTTGACGCGGGCATTTGCTCGTTGGAAAGATGTCTTCCAGTTCCGGCCCGTTGAAGCTCCGCAACGGAACGTCAATTTGTCGAGTGACCCAGTCATAGACTTTGCGAGTTCGAATGCACAGCCGTTCTTTGTCGTGACGATGATGGTAATGACCCATTTGGTATCCTCCTATCCTTCGATCGTTTTTCCCCGTTCCTTTGATTGGGTGGGGCTACTGTATACTATGAACCCTCTAGGTAAGTGTGTTGGGACAAAAGCGGATTTTGTCAACATCTATGGCTTTTTACCAAAAGTTGTGCTTGATTCTTCTATCACACATCTTACTTATGCATCCACAAATGATGAACGACATCTATGTCAGACAAGGAAAAAGAAGGGAAAGAGAGGAAAACCGAGCATGGAGAAAGGTAAAAAAAAATGGATGGAGTTGTGGCGCCGGTTGAAAGAGATGGAAGCGGAAAATATCGTTTTGCGCGAGTTGGCCCATCAAAGCGAACAACGTTATGAACAAGTGAAACAATTGACAAAGGAAAATGAAGAGCTGCGCCGCCGGTTGGAGCAGCTGCTCGAGCCGGAAAAGGCCGGCAGCCCCGAAGAGGAGCGGCTGGACAGCTGGTTTTTCCGCACGTTAAGGCAAGAAAAAGCGATGTCATCCCGCCACGGGCAAGACAAAGAAAAATAAGCAGCACCCTTGGCTTAAACGGTCATACACTAAAAATAGCCTTACATTTTTGCCAGATGGGGGGATGAAAGCCATGATGAAGCCTGTTCGAACGAACCCCGTATCGCCCAAACCGACGACATGGGCGCTTTCCTCGACCACTCAGCCAGTACGGCGCCCGCGGGGCTGCGGCTGCGGCCGACCGCCGATGGTAAAGAAATGAAGCTGATCCGTGAGAGATGCCCATACTCCAGAGCTTTTCCGTGCATAGTCTAACAATGCCACTAGGCGAAAGGAAGGGGGGAATGGGGATGTCGGATCGGAAAAAAGGGAAGGTCATTCATGTGGATAAGCTGATCATTCACGCCGATGACGTCATCATTGTACCGCGCGGTCGCATCCGTGACCCATGGTTGTTCCCGCATCGGGCAGACGCGGTCGAAGCCATGGAGGACGTGCGGGAAGAGAAAGGACACGATGAAGGCGAGCACGGCCGGGACGAAGGAGAACGGAGACCGTTCTCGTGGATTTAAGCGATAAGGAAAAATGGGGGACAGAAGCGGTGGAACGTTTTAAAAATTACGGACTCTGGCTAGGAATCGGGTCTTTTGTCGTCTTGGCGCTCGAAACGTTTGGTGTGGATATCGATCTCGGCAAATACGAGCAGCTGTATCACGCCTTGTTGAGCATTTTCGTGATGGCCGGCATTTTAAACAATCCATCGCTTGGCCGCGGTTATTCCGACAAAGTCGGTCCCAAGCCATAAACAAGCAAGAGGGGGCTGTCCGATCAGTCCCTAAAAGGAAGCAAGTGGAGAAAAACCTTTCGTTTCTCTCCACTTGCTTTTATCTTTTTCCAGCTGTTAGTGATGTGAAGAGGTCAAAGGTTTTACAAAAAATTACAATTATAATTTGGCGGCGAAACCTCATTCTAATCACTGTCAGCGTCCATTTTCACCGCTAAAGGAGGACATTTATCATGACGGTTGCGACACAAGTGAAACAAACATTGGCTGGATTAAAAGCGGCTCAAGCGAACTTTGAAATGTTTGCCCTGCAAACGGAAAACCAAACCGCGAAACAGCTTTATCAACAAGCCGCTCAACAAACGCAAGCGGTCATTGATTTAGTGAACTCGCGCGTGCAAGAAATTCAAAACGAAGAGCCACAATATAAACAGCAATAACTTTCGTCAAGTGAGCTGTTTTTTGGCGGAACAGTTGAAGCTATGGCAACCGTTCCGCCGCCTAGATGGCTGGTGAAAACTGGTTGTTTCTTTTCAGCAATGGGGGGAGCGTGTGAAAGGTGATCCTAATGCTACAGGGCTTTTCGATTTAAGAAACGGGGCTGGTAAGCAGCCTGTTTCCTTAAGTCGCCGCCACTCTAGAGGGGCGGTGAAAAACGGTTGTTTCTCTTGAGCAGTGGGGGAATGTTTGAGAGGCGCTCCT
>JAAROH010008266.1_pt1 | contig 10918 bp, 13 predicted proteins | sample 7248631 | NCBI WGS metagenome assembly JAAROH01 (sample SAMN09772309, study PRJNA484901) | compost metagenome | isolation source: Vermicomposting unit | place: India
TTGCCCTCCACCCGGGGATGAAAATCCCGCGTCAGTTTGGCATTTTCACGGAAAAATTGTGGAGGATGAATCTGATTAGCAGAGAAAGCGTTACCGCTAAAGTGATAGGGATCCACGGATGCAAAAGGTGTGGTTCACAAAAAGATGAGAAAACAAGAAGTTATTCTGCTCTATTGAACTGGTTAACAGGGTCATACGAAGAGGGGGGTGAATACTGTGAAAACTTTAAATAAAATCGATGCAAAAGAAATAGGAATGGCAGTATCATACGATCCCCAATTCAGAATGCCCATTCGACCTAAAGTTTCAAAATATGTGAATCTGGTCAGTTGCGGCGATGACGGTGTAATCTTTGACGGTTCTCCCGAAAAACAATTATTTCGGGGCAGCGCGGTTAAAAAATTTTTGTATGACTTAATCTCACTCGCTGACGGTACGCGGACAGTCCAAGAAATCGCAGAAACATTGGATACATACCCAAGCCAATTTATTTATAATGCTCTGGCTCTGTTATATTCCAGAGGTCTTCTACAAGAGGGGACGTCTTCGCACTATCTGGAAGATACCCCCTATTACAAGTTTATTGAGCGCCATATTGACGTTACACGGGTAAATCTGCACCCGACAGAAGCGATTGAAAGGTTACATGCCTATTCAGTGTTTATTCATGGGAAACCAGATGATGTCCAATATTTATCAAACGAACTGAGGCAATATGATATCTCTATTGTTGATCATATAACTCCTTTTACTGAAGACAGTAAGTTATTCGCAATAGCGATTTGTGATGATATAAACGATTTGATGGAAATTAAACCATTTGCCTCGCAATGCTACGAATACAGCATCCCATGGATTCTTATTACTTTCAGCCATAAAAAAATATATGTCGGTCCCTACTTTGAACGGAATGAAACACTTTGTTTTGAATGCTATTTAAAACAAATGAACAGGATTGATGAAATTTCAATCGGAACAAATACTGAAATGACCGATCCGCTTCTCAAAAAAATAGGACTTGACTATTCCGGCATAGAGGTCGTTCATTTGTTGTCAAGAATTGCTTCCAGTCATCTTATTCACAATTTGAAGAAAGTTGATATAGAAACTTTTGAATATACACCGATCAATGTTTCGAAACTACCTTTTTGTGAATGGTGCGATCCGATAAAGGGAATGGAACCGACAATCAATCTGGTCAGCCAGTATGAAGGTTATATCGCTTTCCCATCTAGCCATCTGATCAATCCGAAAGATCACCAAAATCATTACAAACTAGGAAACCTAGAACTGGCCAAATCTTCGATTGTATACCCGAGCTGCCAGCATATAAACCTGCCTCATCAAGACAGTTTGCCCGATTTGAATTCCAATCCCAGAAATTTTAGCGGCTTGCAGCTTTTAACGAAACTCATGCTGTTGACCGCAGGATTAAAGAAAAATGTAAAGAACAATAATCCACGAGTGTACCGCTGGGCACCCACAGGCGGCAACCTTGGTTCGGTAGGCGTTTACTTTGTGAATAAGGGTGTCAAAGAGTTGCAAAAAGGGGTATATTTCTATCAAACTTCCACACATACTTTAGCACAGCTGAATGGTAGTTTCGAAGAAGAGGTGCTGGAAAAAATAACAATCGATTCAAGACTGTCTAGGGGGACTTTATTGGGATATTTAATTTTTTCCGGTTCCTATGATCGGGTGTACAAAAAATATAAAGAGTTTGCCTATAAAATTATACATTTGGATGCAGGGGTTGCTTATGCGCAATCGCAAGTAGTTGCACAATTATTAGGACTGGAACTTCAATTATGTGAGTCGTGGAATAATGACGAAATAGAACATTTATTGCGATTGGATCACCTGAATGAACCGGTGACTTTGGTTGCGACACTGCATAGGCGGGGTGAGAGCAATGACTAAAGTAATTCCCAGAAGTGAAATCGTGATGAAATTGATAGAGGACAGTAAGGAGTTTAAAAAACATATCGTTGCTGAAGGACCTTTGGTGAAAATATTTGATATTGGGTTACCGAATAGAGGCAGAAGTATTGAACAAGTGTTTTTTGAAAGGACATCGTACCGATTTTTTCATCCGAATAGTGAAGTCGATATTGAAGATTTGAAAACGATCCTACTAAAAAATCATCAATATTATATACACAATTGGAATGATGACAGATTGGTGCAACAGTATATTATAGGTGAGCGAGTCAATCATGCGTCGATCAATGCGAGAACGATTTACAGATACTGCCCCGATACTAACGATCTTTCCGCTGAGGGGTATTTGCCGGAAAATGTATCTAAAAAAATGCTTTTTCTGCAGCAAGAGTTTGCAGATGCACCGGTAGTCTTATTATTCGTTGGAGAATTGGCCAAGGCTGTTGAAAAAATAGGGACAGCTGGATATAAAAATTTGTTAATGCGTGCAGGTGCTGTTGCCCATTACTCATGGTTGCAGTCTATGTCTATGGGTTATCAAGGAACGGTGTTTGCAGGAGTTCTTCCTAAAATGTTTAAAAAGTTTTGCTCAATAGACGGATATCGCAAGTGCCAAATGTTTGCTTACGCGTTTGGAAATTAATCCTTCCTTCTTTTTGAAGGGTGTTAATGAAATTTAGAGAATACACGAGCACCCAGGAGAAAATAAATGAAGCATATGGAGGGAGGTGAGAATATGGAAAGGATGGAAAATACAACGTTAGAGCTCTATGCTGAAGAACTGCCAGATATCACACAATATACCGCAGCCGGTACGTCTACTTTGAGCACCGAAAGCTCTGTATTGAGCGCTTCTTGCCCAACTTCAACGGTTAGTACGTATACTTCCATGAGTTCTTATAGTTGGTAAGAACAATATGAAAAAGGAGGGAGCGGTATGAATCGGGAAGACAACAATGTTTCTTTTGTAGAACTCGAATTATTTGCAGAGGAATTGCCTGAGCAGCATAACTTTATGGCATCCTGCTGCTGGGGATCCATTGCGTGTTTTACTTCTGCATCTACATTCGGTTCTTGTGCGGCAACGGCATCTTGCTCTTCAACTGCATCTTGTGCTTGCTAAAAACGATTAATGTGAGGTGACGGAAAATGAATGAAAATTTAGATGATCTGGAATTATATGCTGAAGAAATGCCTGAACAGCTTAATTTTACAGCAGCTGCTGCAACAGTGGCATCGTTCTTCTGTGGAGCGTCGATCGCATGCGCAGGGAGCTGCGGCTCATCTTTCAGTTCGACTAGCACACTTTCTACTGCAGGATAATAGTTAATTGCTAGTTACTACTAATCAAGACCGAGGAATTGAGTACCGCAGTTCCTTTGGTCTTGATTATACATCATTTATGTTTTTGTTGCTATCAAATTTTTGTATGGAGGTGAATCGGTGATATATGGACATTTCATTCAAGATCAAAGAATCGAATAGCAATTTTTCGTTATCCAACCCGCTTTTTCTTTCTAAAGATGTGAAAATGTTTGAAGTGGATGATGAGACTCTGCTTTTTCATGGACAAACGAGAAAGTACTATAAAATAGGAAAAATTGCGAAAGAACTAATATCACAACTGCAAACTCAACAATCTACTGGGGAACAATTGGTTAAAGAGATCAGCATTCGATTTGATGTAAAAACGGAAGAAATTACCAAAAATGTTAATGAATTTTTGAAACAAATGATCGAAGAGGGTATCATTTGTACAAACGAAGGACGGTTTGACAGGAACAAGTCCGTTCATTCTCAAAGATCAAACAAAGCATTGATTAAACTGATCAAAATGAAGAATTTTGATCGATATCTTTCCAAACTGTCATCATTACTACCGACAATGAGTATAAAAGCTACTGCCGTTTTTTTTATTTTAATGTCCGTAATATCTATCGTTTCAATTATCAGCGTGCTTAGATCGAATTACGTTGCCCCATTAAGCGGCATCGAATTTTTCTATCTGCTCCCATGGATCACTTTACACTTGATAGGACATGAGCTTAGCCATGCCTTGGTTTGTAAAAAATTAGGGGGGGACGTAAGAGAAATTGGCTTTGGACTATTGTATTTAGTCATTCCGGTGGCTTATGTCGATTTGACGGACACTTACCAACTGAAGAGCAACAAGAGGGCGTTCATTGCCGTCACTGATCCTGTTTATGACTTGACTATGGCATTCATTTCTTCATTGTTCGTACTTTATTTGGATGGATTTCCCAAGACGATTGCAGTACATTTTTTATTGATTCAGTTCATGATCTTTTGTTTTAACTGTAATTTATTGTTACCAAGTGATTTGTACAAGGCATTGGAAAACTGGTTTAAAGTAACGAATTTAAGAAATCATAGTTTGGAATATTTGAAATTTACCATGATGAATAAAGAAAAGCCTGCATATTTGAAGGGAATATCGGGTATAAAGGAAAACTTTTATTTGCTATATGCCATTCTTTCATTGTTTTATATCGCGAGTTTGATATTTATTTTCGTTTTCTACTATTTCAAGATCTTTTTTGACTAGAATAGGAGGAAAATATGAGCGGAATTCCTACTGTTTCTAACTTTTTACTTGCAAGATTGGCTGTTAACTCTACTGAAATTCTGGATCATATGATCTGTCACCAAACTGGAAATGTCATTCGGGAGTTTTTAAGGGTGGAGAATGAGTTGCTACAATTGAAGCAACCCATGATTGATTTATTGTATAACATCGTTCCATCTCTTGAAGATCAAAAAAAACTGATCCGATTTGTTATAAAATTGAAACGAGATATTTTTAATGATAGAAATGATCGGTTGCAAAAAATAAAAGAGTACGATTACTTAGTGCTATCAAAGTATTTGAATGAAGAAGAAAATATCATATTGAATACATGGCTGCGTTTATATAAAGAAAGAAAAGGATTGGCTGATAAAATGCGGCAAATATTTAACGATGAGAAGAAAACGATCGTCAATTGGCTAAAGGAATATCTAAAAAACGAGGAATCCGAGGAATTCCGAAAAGGATTGGCGTTAGCAAGCCCCGACTTACTCAAAATTCTACCAAAAGGACTGAATGATCTCGTTCATTTCGGATCGAATCTATCAAAATCTATCTATATGTACCTGCAAAGAAGTATTATAAAGACAAGTCCATTTAGTACGTTAACACAGATAAGCACAACAAACTTTGATCCGTTAAGAACAGTGAAGGAGCTAGACAGCGAATTTGAAACAAGACACTCGATACGTATGAATAGAGCAATTGTGACTACGGTGATCGAAGAATTGTCCAAACACGAAAGTTTTAACAAGTATTTCAAGTTTCAGTTTACGACAAGTGCTGATGCAGGGGGGAAAAAAGCAAGAATAACGAGCAAATATATGTATACCAACAACTTTTTTTGGAAGACGGAAGAGACCAAGACTTTGTTGAGCAGTCCAATTCTCTCCGCATTGGATCAATTTGATGAAGGAACTGAATATACACTTGAACAAATTTTGAACTCACTAGGTTCGAATAAAGAATATGCTAAATATTTGATGTTTTCGTTAAAATTACTTAGGCCTGTAGTTCCGTTCGATATCTATGAAGAGGAGCCATTAAAAAAGACAGCAGACTTGATTACGTCAAATGGAAACGGTGATGAATTAGTACAGGAAGTTTCAAAACATTTATACCGTGCAAACGATTTATTCAAAGAGTTGAAAATTGGTTGTACTGGGTTACAAAGGGTCGAAAAGCTCGGAAAACTGAGAATAGAGATGAAGAGACTGTTTTGTTTGTTGAAACGTAATCCTCCTCAATGGATGGAACATGCTAACCTCGTCTATGAAGATGTTCGATCACAAATTGAAGTTCCGCATCTTGGGCAACAAGTATATGAAGATGTGTACAAAATTATTGAAATGCTCCGTCCGTATTTTCACTTTTCGTCATTATATAGTGAACTACTTGATTATTTTAAAAGTACCTATGGTCCAGGAAAAGAAATAATGTTAGTGGACTTCTTGGCTACCCTCACTTCAAACGAGCAATTGTTATACCGCATGTTTGAAAGAGCGAGTGTAAGAGATTTTCAAAAGCAAAAAAACAAGACGGTAAAGGGACCAAATATTGCACCGCCCACGGCTTGTATTTATTTTCAGTTGAGTGCGGGTAGCCAAGAGGATCTGTTAAACGGTAATTATTTGATTGTAGTTAACAAAATATCTACCGGACTTGGTAACGTATTTTCACGATTCAATCCTTTGTTTAAAAAACATCCGTACAGCGGTCATTTAAAAGAATGGATCGAAGGCTTATTTCCTTTATCCGAACCCGTAGAATTGTCGATGGGGGGAGATTGGTCGAATTTGCAAGAATGTTTTGGTGTGCTGACTCGAAATATAGATTGGTTTGGAGAATGTAAATATGGCTCGACCCACTATCAAATGAAAAATATTTCCATATCCCATTGCCAAATCACCGACTCGTTGGTGCTTAAGGCGCAGGATGGAAATACGGTTTCCCCAGTATATTTGGGTACTGTTCCCCAATATCTGATTCAAGGATCCGGCAAAATATTGCTGACATTAATTAATCCTTGGATGATAGACGCCCCCTATGGAATCAATCCGCGTCCATGGGAAAAAATCAAAGGAGTTGATGGAATTCAATATATTCCTAGACAACAACAGGGCCGAATTGTATTGAAAAGGGCACAATGGATAATTCCAACAGAGCTATTACCTTCATTCGAAAAATCTGATGACGATGTAGAGGTCATGTTAAAATTACAACGGTTCATTGACAAATACCAAATTCCGACAGAAGTGTTCCTAACAATGACCGAAAAGACTACTTCACTGCACGGTTCGAAACCGGTATGGATTCATTTTCATAGCCCATATTCGATCGAAATTTTAAAAAGAAATGTTACGCAAGATACCGAGTATATCGTATTCACGGAAGCGTTACCCGATCATCGTACATGCTGGATGCAAAATAAAAGAGGACAACCGATTATTTCGGAGTTTATGTGCCTTGGGAAATTAACGGACCACACATAAAAGGATATTAAAGAAAAGAGGTGTCATCGAGAGTGAACCAGGAGTGGATTTACTACAATATATATCCCTCTAACTCTAGTTTAATGGATTTTGTTGTTGAAGACATCGTGAGAAATGCATACTTGGAAGTTGGAAAAATTACAGAAATATCGAAATGGTTTTTTATCAGGTATCAAGATCATTCGGGAACACACGTACGTCTAAGATTTTTGGTATCCGTTGAATCCCTGAACGAAGTGATCGGGATTCTCGAAAAATTGTTCGAGGAAAAGTTGACGAAAATTTCTCGGATTACGCATTATGAGCCCAAACGCTTGATTCCGATGAAATCAAGCCAACAGTTTAACAGTGAGCAGGAAAGCAGATTTGAACTGGCCTTATATGAACCTGAAATAGACAAATATGGGGGGAAAACGGGATTATCCATATCAGAAGAGCTGTTTCAATATTCTAGCGAAATCTGCTTGGATGTTACCCCAGGCATTATTGACGGAACTCTCAATCGATTTATCATTGGACTCAAATATATGAATGAATCGATACACGCCATTTTTGAACGGACGGATACGATATTGGCTTTTCTGGAAAAATATATTTCTTATTGGTCTGGAGAACATTATTCGGCGATCGGCACTACTTATAAAAATAATTTTATTCAGTCGGCTGAAAAGCGGGTAGCACTGACCAAAAATATTATAGAACAAGACTATCATCATATGAACTTCGAAAAATACGGAAAGTTGTTAAAAAGTGTGATAGACAGAATAAATGCCGTAAATATGGATAAAACGCCTGAAGATCTGCTGTTTCATTACATACATATGATGAATAACAGGTTAGGCATATGGCCTGTGGAAGAAGCATATTTGGCAGCATTATTGAATAGTTTTTACATGAATCAGCCCATGCAAGGCGCAGCCAATTAAGGGGGACTAAAAGATGATTTTTGTGGAAAATTTAACAAAGTCTTACGATAATATCAAGGTGATTGACGATCTTTCACTCAATGTGCAGGGAGGGGAAATATTTGGAATTTTGGGCAGGAATGGGGCTGGAAAGACGACCTTCATTGAATGTATGGTTGGTTTAAGAAAAAGAGACAAGGGAACCGTCAAAATCATGAATGTGTTGACGGACGAGAATCAAGAGCAAATCAAACACATCATTGGAGTTCAACCGCAAGAGGCATCTCTTTTTCAGAGGCAAACAGTTTTAGAGACCTTAAAGTTGTTTTCGAGTTTTTACAGCCAATCAATTGATATTAACGATTTAATGGAAGAGTTGAACTTAAAAGATTTGGAGAAAAAATTGGTTAAAAGTTTATCCAAGGGGCAAAAACAAAGGCTGTTAATTGCGATTGCGATGATAGGTGATCCAAAAATTTTAATATTGGACGAACCCACTAGTGGTTTGGACCCACAGGTGAGGATTATGCTGTGGGAATTTTTGAAAAAGCTTAAAAACCAGGGGAAAACGATCTTGCTGTCAACCCATTACATGGATGAAGCGGAAGAACTATGCGATAGAGTTGCGATTCTACATGACGGCAAATTTGCTGCGGTTGGAACACCTAAAGAGCTGATTGAAAAATACACTGTAGAAGGAAAAAAACGAAATCTTGAATCGGCTTTTATTCATTTAACAGGAAAAGATTTAAGAGGAGGGTTTGACTAATATGCAGATTCAAGTACATAACGGTAAAAAAACAATCCTTTTCCTTGTTAAGGCGGGATTCAATGAAATTATAAGAGATCTAAAAGTTTTCTTTTTTATTATTATATTCCCAGTCATTTTTTTAGGGATTTTTGCCGGGATAAGTTCGGTAATAGACAAATCAGAACAGTTGAATATCTCAATGCTAGAGTTCATGTTTCCGGGAATATTAATATTTGCTTTATTGTCAACCGGTTTATTCGGTACGGCTCTGCCGCTCGTAGAAATGAGAAAAAACGGTATAATGCGGTTATTGACTTTGACGCCGCTGACTACAGGCCAATTTGTCATTTCCCAGATCATTGTAAGATTGATTTTATCCGTCGTGCAAATTACTTTGTTTTTAATTCTAGGAATACTACTTCAAATCATTACCATTTCCGATGTGGTTCCCCTGCTGCTCGTGTCTTTGATAGGTATGGTAATGATTTTGAGTCTTGGGTTTCTACTTGGAGGATTTATGAACTCTGTGGAGATTGCGGGGGGGATTCTTGGTGCTATTTCAGCACCGATATTAATGTTAAGCGGTGTTATGATGCCATTCTACATTATGCCGGATATCATCGAGGATTTGGCTATTTTCATTCCGTTCACCTATATGGGAGATGCCTTTAGACAAATATTGTTTGAGCATTTGGAAGGAAAATTCAACATTTATATCGATTTAGCCGCGATTCTTGGATTTGCCGTATTGTTTTTTGTAATGACGAAACTCTCGTTCAAGTGGACCAATGAGAAAATATAATATGGGTGACCGGTATGAGAAAATCCCGTGAAATACTTGTGACAATTGGTTTTGTGGTGATGTGCATTGCTTTTACGCTCCTATCGTCCATGATGATCTCCAGTATTTCCATCATGATCCAGCTCGAAAGTATCGGAGATTTTTTGTCACGTATAGGACAACTGTTGGGTATTTTATCCTTTTTCATTGTATGGTATAAAAAGATAACGATATTTGAAGAGTTTGCTCTTCCACTGTATGCCCCTAAAATGAAACGTCATCTTTGGTTGGCCTTATCAGGGGCTATATTGGGCTTACTATCAATATCAGTCATTTTTCTAATCTATATTGGAAATGATGCAAAATACCAATTTAACGACAACGGTGTGATTCATTGGTTTGCGATTAGTTTGCTACCAGCTATCATCGTTCATTTTTGTGTTTGTGTATCTGAAGAACTGCTATTTCGCGGATATATATTGTCCAAGGTGGAACAAATAACGACTTTTACAGTGGGAAATGCTGTTCAATCCATCCTGTTTTCACTAACCCATTGGTTTAATTTTGGATTTAGTTGGAAATCGTTCGTTGGATTGGTCTTATTTGGTTGGTTAATGGCCTATTTAAGAATTTTAAGTCGCAGTTTATGGTTGCCTGTTGGATTTCATGCATTATGGAATATTTCTCAAGGTTCGATATTTGGGTTTGCCGTTAGTGGCACCGCCGAGAAAAATTCTCTCATCCGAGTTCATATCGGTGGACCCGAATGGTGGAGCGGGGGCGCATTTGGTCCTGAAGCGGGAATCGTATCGATGGTCTGGCTATTCTTACTCATTTTAATTTTGGGATTTGTTTTATGGATTCAAAGCAATAAAGCAGGTGTTGTATCTTCCGGAAAAAGCATGAAAGGCGAAAGAGTGGAGGGAGTTTAGCAACGTGAAAGCAGAGAAAAAATGCAGGAATTGTGGTAGTAGTTCATTTTCGGAAGGTATGGTGGGAAGCGGGCATGCCAATGTAAAAAATGTAAATAAACATTTAAGCATCGGGTCAAGATTGTTCGTTACATTTTGTATCAATTGCGGGGAAGTTCAATCGATGCGAGTAGAAAACCCAAAAAAAGCACTCTGAGTGCTTTATATTCATTAGTGAGGAGGTATCCGAATGAATCGATACCAGAAAACTGCGATAGGACTAATGTTGGTTGTGCCTTTGATTTTCTTGCTCATCTCTTTATTGACGGACAGATGGGGTTTTTTCCTTTGGAGTTTGGCACCAAGCTTTATCGTAGGCATGACAGGATTTTTCGCAGCGAAAATTGGAATCAAGTAAACAAACAAGAAACATTGAGCAAATATGTAGCGATTAATAAAAAATTGGACGCCTTATGAAAAGAAAGACCTTGTAGACCCACGAGTGTTGATTATCCAAAATTATACATACGCCTTCCATAAATTTGGGCAT
>JAAROH010008267.1_pt1 | contig 10894 bp, 11 predicted proteins | sample 7248631 | NCBI WGS metagenome assembly JAAROH01 (sample SAMN09772309, study PRJNA484901) | compost metagenome | isolation source: Vermicomposting unit | place: India
CATCAGGATCTCCTTTCAAACGATCCCCCATTGCTCAACAGAAACAACCGTTTTTTACCATCCTTCTAGAAAGATCAGTGATTTCAGCAAAAAATCAGCGTAAACCTGGCCTTTCGCCAAAATTGAGAAACCTTGCAAAATCCTCTTTATTTTCCTTACTAGAACGGCTGTTGGTTTCATCCCCCTCATCTTTCATCAACCTTCCAGAACTATTATATCTAATTATATCTAATTATTATTAATGATAACTAGTTATAAAAGAAAACTTTTTTCACTTCCCTCTCTTTACGCTACAATAAAAGAAAGGGGGATTGTCGAATGACGGAACCGCGGTCCTACACGATTGAAGAAATCGCTTCCTTACTAAAGGTGTCCAAACTAACGGTGTACGACTTAGTAAAAAAAGGGAAATTGCCTGCCTTTCGTGTCGGACGGCAAATGCGGGTCACCGCGGACGATCTCGAGCGGTACATCGCTGGGCAAAAAGGGGAGGTAGCCGCCACTCCCCCTGCCGTCTTGCGTCCGACCGAAACCGCTCTTCGCCCTGTCATTATCAGTGGCCAAGATGTAGCGCTCGATTTGCTTGGGGCTCATCTCGACAAAAGCGGCCGTTATCGATCGCTTCGCACCTATACGAGCAGCCTCAATGGGTTAATCGCGCTGTACAAAGGGCAAGGGGACATCGTCAGCGTGCATTTATTTGACGGGGAAACAGGCGAGTACAACCGCCCGTATGTCGAAAAACTGCTGACTGGGCATGCGTACATCATGGTGAACGTAATGCGCCGGCTCATTGGATTTTACGTGCAAAGAGGAAATCCGCGCGGCATTCAAACGTGGAGCGACTTGGGAAGGAACGATGTCACGATCGTCAACCGAGAAAAAGGAGCGGGGGCGCGTGTGCTTCTAGATGAACAGCTGCGCCGGCATGGGCTATCTCCTTCCGCTGTCCACGGGTATGAACGGGAAGAAACGAGCCACGTAAGCGTGGCTTCCGCAGTGGCGGCGGGCTTGGCGGATGTTGGCATCGGCACGGAAAAAGTGGCACAGATGGGCGGCGTTGAGTTTATTCCGCTCGTGAATGAGCAATATGATGTTGTCATGCTGCGGACCGCCGAGAACGAGCCGCTCATCGCCGCTGTCTTGAACGTGCTTCGCTCCGATTCGTTCCGCACCGAACTCGAGGCGCTTGGCGGATACGATGTGTCGCAAACCGGGCGCATCATCGCCGAGCGCAGCTGACCGAACGGCCGCCCCGTGTCGTCGATTTAGCCCTTTTTTTGACCGATACGCTGTTTTTTGACTATCCAAAGCTCGTCTTCCCAATGTCCAGATGCGATGAAGAACGGCAACATGAACAGCGGCGTTGGATTCGCTAGGTGATGAGCCTCCCCTCTCTTTTCCTGACGTTTGCTGGCATACACGTCAAAACAAAACTGGCCCGAAAAGCGAATTCGCTTTTTGGGCCAGTTTTTCCTATCACCCGCGCAGCACCGCGCCAAACTGCTCTTCGACCGCGGCGAGCACCCGCTCGTGAACGGCCGTGACTTCTTCATCGGTGAGCGTCCGCTCCGGATCATAGTAGCGGAGCGAGAAGGCGAGCGATTTTTTCCCGGCCGGCAGACGGTCGCCTTCGTAGACGTCAAAGAGGGCGACGTCTTTCAGCAGCGGCTTCCCGGCTTCTTCGATCACCTGCTTGAGGGCGCCGGCTTCGACGTTTTCGTCGACGACTAAAGCGATGTCGCGCACAACCGACGGGAAGCGCGGAATCGGTTCGTAGCGGACCGCTTCGCTTTCCGCGTTCAACAGCTCGGCCAAGGCGAGTTCAAAGACGTACGTTTCTTTCAAATCGTACTCTTTTTGCACGGCTGGGTGGAGCTGGCCGACAAAGCCGATCACCGTTCCGTCAAGCGCGATCTCGGCCGTCCGCCCCGGATGCAAGTCGGCGCGCTTCGCCGGGCAGTAGCTGATGCGATCAGACAGCCCAAGCAGGTCGAACAAGCCGTCAAGCACGCCTTTTGCAACATAGAAATCGGCCGCTTTTTTCTCTCCTTGCCAAAGGTGAGCATGCCATAAACCGGTGATGACGCCGGCGAGCCGCTCGTTTTCCGCCGGCTGAACGTTTTCCCCGCGCGACAAATAGACGGAGCCGATTTCGTACAAGGCGACGTTCTCGACTTGGCGGGCGCGGTTGTAGCTCGCCGCTTCAAGCAGATGCGGAATCAAGCTTTGCCGCAAAACGCTCCGCTCCTCGCTCATCGGCAGCGCCAAGCGGATTGGTTCGGCGGTCTCCAAAGCAAACCGCGCCGCTTTGTCCGGGCTCGTCAATGAATACGTGATCGCTTGGAACAAGCCGGCTCCTTCCAAATAGCGGCGGACGCGGCGGCGCTTCGCCTGGTACGGCGTGAGCCCGCCCGGTTTCGCCTCGGCCACCGGCAACGTCGCTGGCAAATGGTCGTAGCCGTACAAGCGGGCGACTTCCTCGATGATATCTTCTTCGATGACAATGTCACGGCGGCGCGATGGGACATGAACGGTGAACGTTCCGTTGTCTTCGGTGAACGGAAATTGCAAGTTCGCCAAAATCGCGGCCACTTCCTCTTTCGACATCGCCGTGCCGAGGACGCCGTTGATCCGTTCAAGCGTGACCGTCACGACCACCGGCTCTTCTTTCCATGTGCTGGCTTCGACGATGCCGCCGACGACCTCACCGCCGGCGTATTCGGCCATCAGCGCCGCGGCGCGCTCGAGCGCTTCTTTCGTCCGCGCCGGATCGATCCCTTTTTCAAAGCGGGTGCTCGCCTCGCTGCGCAGCCCGTGGTCTTTTACCGCCTGGCGGATGACCGGGCTCGCAAAATACGCCGCTTCGATGAACACCGTCTTTGTGTCATCGCGCACTTCCGAATTGGCCCCGCCCATTACGCCGGCTAAGGCGACCGGCTCGCGGCCGTTCGTGATGACGAGATGATTGTCGGTCAGCTTCCGTTCGACATCGTCAAGCGTCACGATCGTTTCGCCTTCCTTCGCGCGGCGGACGACGATCTCCCGCGAACCGAGGCGGTCGTAGTCAAACGCGTGCAGCGGCTGGCCGTACTCAAGCAAAATATAGTTCGTAATGTCGACGACGTTGTTGTGCGGGCGAATGCCGGCGGCCATCAAGCGCGCCTGCATCCAAAGCGGCGACGGGCCGATCCGGACGTTTTTCACGACCCGTCCGGCGTACAGCGGATTGTCTTCCGGCGCTTCGACGCGGACGGAAATGTAGTCGTGGATCATTTCATCGTTTTCTTTAACCGCCGCTTCCGGCAGCTTCACCGCGCGGCCGAGAATGGCGGCCACTTCATAGGCGACGCCGATCATGCTTAAGCAGTCAGCGCGGTTGGGCGTTAACGAGAGTTCGAGCACCTCATCGTGCAAGCCGAGCCATTCCAGCGCATCGGCGCCGACCGGCGCGTCGCTCGGGAAAACGAAAATGCCGTCGGCGTATTCTTTTGGCACGACTTTCGTTTCGATGCCGAGCTCTTGGAGCGAACAAATCATGCCGTTTGACTCTTCGCCGCGCAGCTTCGCCCGTTTGATTTTAAAATGGCCCGGCAGCACCGCGCCGACTTTGGCGACAGCGACGTTTTGCCCTTTGGCGACGTTCGGGGCGCCGCAAATGATTTGCACCGGCTCTCCTTCGCCAAGATCGACAAGACACTTTCGCAGTTTGTCGGCGTTCGGATGCGGCTCGCATTCGAGCACGTGACCGATGACGACTCCTTTCATTCCCCGGTTGAGCGCTTCGACCCGCTCGACTTCAATGCCGCTTTTGGTGATGCGCTCCGCGAGCTCTTTGGCAGTGATGCCGGTCAAATCGACATACTCGCTTAGCCAACGGTAAGACACGAGCATTTAGAACCCCTCCTTTTTCTGCTATACACGCAAAAATTGCCGCAAGAAACGTAGATCGTTTTGATAAAAATGGCGGATGTCATCAATGCCATACTTCAGCATCGCGATCCGCTCCGGCCCCATGCCGAACGCAAAGCCGGTGTACGTTTTCGAATCAAAGCCAGCCATCTCAAGCACGTTCGGATGCACCATGCCGGCGCCTAAAATTTCGATCCAGCCCGTGCCTTTGCAGACGCTGCAGCCGTGCCCTTCACAGCGGAAGCAGGACACGTCGACCTCGACGGACGGCTCGGTGAACGGGAAAAAGCTCGGCCGGAAGCGGATGTCGCGCCCTTCCCCGAACAGCTTGCGGGCGAATTCGCGCAGCGTCCCTTTCAAGTCGCTCATCCGGATGTGGCGGTCCACCACCAAGCCTTCAATTTGTGTAAACTGGTGCGAATGGGTCGCATCGTCGGTGTCGCGGCGGTACACTTTGCCCGGGCAAATGATTTTCACCGGGCCGCGGCCGCGGTGCTTCTCCATCGTCCGCGCTTGCATCGGCGATGTATGGGTGCGAAGCAAAATCTCTTCGGTGATGTAAAACGAATCTTGCATGTCACGGGCCGGGTGGCCTTTTGGTAAATTGAGGGCTTCAAAGTTGTAGTAGTCGGTCTCGACTTCCGGCCCTTCGGCGATCGTGTAGCCCATGCCGATAAACAAGTCTTCGATTTCCTCGATCACGCGCGTCAGCGGATGCGCATTGCCGAGCCGCACCGGCCGGCCCGGCAGCGTCACATCGATCGCTTCGGCCGCCAGTTTTCGTTCGATTTCTTCTTCTTCCAGTTTCGTTTGTTTCGCCTCGAGCGCCTGTTGAATCGCCTCTCTCACTTCGTTGGCCAGCGCGCCGAGTTTCGGGCGTTCCTCCGGCGGCAGCGCCCCCATGCCGCGCAGCACTTCGGTAATCGGCCCTTTTTTGCCTAAGTAGGCGACGCGCACCTCATTGAGCGCTTTTAAATCGCCAGCTTGTTCAATTTTGGCAAGCGCTTCTCGCTCGAGTTCATGCAACCGTTCTTTCACACCAATCCCTCCTCGTTTCAAATAAAAAAAACCCGCCCCAGTAAGGGACGAGTTGTTGCTCGCGGTACCACCCTTGTTAACAGCGCCAATGAAGACGTGCTGTTCGCTTCCTTGCCATAACGGCCAAAAGCCGGACCACCTTTACATCCCGCGCTGGGATGGTCCCGGTGTCAACTCGGGAGGTGAACTTCACTTGCGTCAGCCATAAAAACGCTCCCAGTCTATGGCGTTTTCTCCCTGGATGGCGAGCAGCAAGCTACTTTTCTCCGTCATCGTTGTTGTCGGTATGGGAAATGTCGCTATTCATTATACGAAAATGGGCGGGCAAAGGCAAGGTCAGGCCGAGATTTCTTTGCGCAGCTCATCGATTTCCGCTTCCTGTTCAATCGAGCGGATCGCAAGGCGCTCCATAATTTTTTCCTGCCGCACTTGCCCTTCCTTGAGCGCGGCAACATCTTTTTTAACCCCTACCATGTCTTTTTTCATGGCATCCATGTCTTTTTTTATGGCGTCCATGTCTTTTTTCATGGCATCCATGTCTTTTTTCATGGCGTCCACATCACGTTGCAGGCGATCGACTTTGTCTTCAAGTTGCTTCACGCTTCCTTGCAGCTTGACGATATCGATGCGCATTTGTTCGATGTATATCCCTCGAACGTCAAGGCGCTCAAGCACCGCGTTCAACAGCGCCCGCAGTTCGTCATCCATACGCCTCCGCTCCCTTTTCCGATTGATTTTCAAATTTTATTTTACCGCACCACCCGCAAAGAATAAAGCAAAATTCCGGCCGCCACCGCGACGTTGAGCGACTCCGCCTGGCCGTAAAGCGGGATGCAGACGTTTTCTGTCGTCATCTCGAGCAGCTCGCGCCGGACGCCGCTTCCTTCGTTGCCGACAAGCAAGGCGAACGAAGACGACGGACGAACGGTGCGGTAATCGGCAGCGTTCTCCAAGGCGGTGCCGTACACCGGAATGCCTTGCTTTTGGAAACGCGCGATCCACTGCGCCAGATCGCCTTTGACAACCGGAAGGTGAAACAGCGATCCTTGCGTCGCACGGACGACTTTCGGGTTGTACAAATCGGCGCATCCTTCCCCTAAAATGACCGCATCAATGCCAGCCGCATCAGCCGTGCGAATCATCGTGCCGAGATTGCCGGGATCTTGCACGGCGTCAATGAGCAGCGCCGTGTTCACATCGCCAAGCTCGGCCGCGGCTTGCCGGCAGACAGCCATGATCCCTTGCGGCGTTTCCGTACTGCTGATCGCCTGCATCACCGCTTCCGTTACGATCACCACCGGCACATCGCTGACGTCCCAGCCGGGCGGAATCGCGGCCCGCTCGTCCACAATCAGCTCGACAAGCGGCGCTTGGCTTTTTAGCGCCTCTTCGATGAGATGAAACCCTTCGAGCAAAAACCACCCGGTTTCGTCGCGCCCTTTTTTCGTCAGCAACTTTTTCCATTGCTTCACGCGCGCGTTTTTTGGCGATTCGATCCGCTTCACCGCTTCGTCCCCCAATGTTTGGCGATAAATTCGTCGCGGCCGGAAGCGGCCCGGTCTTGCTTGTAATGGTCCGGATTTTTCTTATGATAGTTTTGATGGTACTCTTCTGCCGGATAAAACGTCGTGGCCGGCAAAATTTTCGTCACGATCGGCTTCGAGAAGCGCCCGCTTTCTTCCAACGCCCGCTTCGACTGCTCAGCGAGCTGGCGCTGTCTTTCGTTATGGTAAAAAATCGCCGTCCGATATTGCGGGCCGCGGTCGTGAAACTGGCCGCCGTCATCGGTCGGATCGATTTGACACCAATACAGCTCCAAAAGCCGCTCATATGGGAACACGTCCGGGTCAAACGTGATTTGCACCGCCTCGTAATGGCCGGTCGTCCCGGTTTTCACTTGCTCATACGTCGGGTTTTCGACATGCCCGCCCGTATAGCCGGAGACGATGCCGTAAATGCCGTCGAGTTCTTCAAACGGCGTCACCATGCACCAAAAGCAGCCGCCGGCGAATGTCGCTTTTTCCATTTGTGTCGTCACCTCATGCGTCAAGTTTCTTCTTTCTGATTATAGCAAACGGTGTACAATTGTCATCTTTCACGCCCAAAGCCAAGTTCCTTCACCAAACTAGACGCGTTCCGTTCCGCACGCCAGCCGCTCATGTCTCCGAGTCAAGCCGTTGTTTCATTTCGGCAAGCAAGCGGTCAAACAGCGGGATATAGTCGGTGCGAATGCGTTCATAAATGTCCATCGCCGTTTCTTCATCATACGTATGGGACGTCCGGTTGCGGTCTTCCAGCATGCGAAGCCATGTCTCTCCGTCTTCAATCAACCCTTCCCGAAACGCCTCGCGAATCGTTTTTCTTGGGCTCGTCACTTCGGAGTATCCTTGGTACTCCAAATAAAGTTTCATCCATTTCCACGCCAGTTCGTACGTGAATTCAAACCGTTGAATGGTCGCATCGACAACAAGGTCATCCGTTTGCGCGTCTCTTGCGGCGCTTTGCCGGAGTTTGGCGAGCGCCCGTTCGAAATCGTAATATCGATCCATCAGCCGGCTCATTGTAACCATCACCTTTCCCCGCTCATTCGTTTGGAAAATCGTCTTCCCTTCCTTGTCAATCGCTGTTTTTAACCGCTCGTTGCCGATCTCATCATAATCAATCAGATCGATTCGATAAATGATGGGCAATTCATCCAAATCTGATTGCAAGCGGTGCAACAACTCGTTTGATTTTCTAAATTTGATGGCTATATCAATATCCGACGTTTTCTTATCATCGCCTCTCGCCCTTGAACCAAACAAAATCACTTCTTCAACGGCATCGGCGTAGCGCTGAAACAGATGAATCAGCTGGCGAAACACCGCTCGCTCGAATCCGTATCTCGTTTGAGCCGCCATCGTCTCTTCCCTCGTTTCCAAGATCGTTGCCTTCATTATACCATAGTCTGGCAAGCGCAACGACTTCGACCGCCGATGCATAAATCCGCCGCCAGTGGCAAACGATAACGATGTACTATACGAATAACGAGGTGAGACAGATGGATTTGAACTTGCGGAAAGCCATTATGCACAATGTCGCCAACAATTCGAAAGACCAGCTTGAAAACACGATTGAAGACGCAATCCAACGCGGTGAGGAAAAATATTTGCCCGGCCTTGGTGTCCTGTTTGAAGCCATTTGGACGCATGCCACCGAGCAGCAAAAAGACATGATGCTCACGACACTCGAGCAGGCGGTGAAACAATAACCGCCTGCTTTTTTCGTGTCGGAACGTCTCACACATCAAGTTCCTCATGAATGATGACAGAAATCGTTTCCTCCCCCTATTTACCAACTAAATAAATAACTGGAATGACGACAAGAAGTTATGATAAAATAGACAAAAGAATACAGAAAGGGGAGATTATTTTGAAAAGGTGGACAACCATTGTTCTTTTCATGCTTTTGCTTTTCGTTCCGCTTCGCGTATCCGGTGCCGGTTCATCCGCTCTGACGGAAGCGGTAAACAAGCAGTTTAAAGACACGCTGACTTACTACAAAAATGGTTCTGTCCAAATCCTCGACAGCATGACCACATCAACGGAAGTAACCGAAAACGACACGAAAACGACAAAAACCGTGAAAGTCGTGCTCGCTCAAGGGAGCGAGATCCGAGACAACCTGTTCGTTTTTGATACCAAACAAATTTTCTATTACGACGCTGATAGCCAAAAGCTGCTGGATTCCGCTTCCCTTTCCAAAAATGAGGACATCAAGCAATTTGAGAAAAAGCATAAAGGGGAACTAGGCAAAAAGCTAAGCCCGCTCTCCTTTACCGTTCTGCTCGTTGCTTTGCTGCTGACCATCACGTTTCCGCCGCTTGTGGCCATTTGGTTCTACGGCGATGCTTCGATCTCGCATCGCTATACATCCAAAGCGGTGAGCATGAAAGCTTGATCTTGGCAGCAGTAATGGATACCGTCAACCCTTTTGTGTGATGTAATGGAGTAGGGGTTCTCGGAAATGGATTTGGAATGAATAGGGAGGGAACGAGTTTCCTCCACACAGGGGACTGAACGTTCAGTCTTCTACGTGGAAAGAGACATAGGTAAGGTTCTCCTTTCTCTACGATTTTTGGTCCAATCAGAGAATCCCCTACCTTTTTCTTTTGGGCTAGCAAAATGCTTGACACAAAATTTTATACATCATCGCCAAATGCTTGACAAAAAATGTTATACATCATCTCCTATTGTGCTTTCACTGATATATGACAACATATGCACAAGAATTTATTAGAAAATTACCCAAAAATAATAAACGCGAACAGCGCGAGGCATTGTTCGCAAAAATCTATTAGTCCTCATCATGCTAGTCGAGTGCTAGGGTTCGACTAGCAGGACAAGTTACGTATCATTTTTTCCAAATTTTATTTCGATCTCATCTTTCATTTTCCTCTTTGTATTTCTAAAACCAACTAAAATAAGCAACATGTATACAATAACAACAATCCCAATACGTAGATAAGGATGAATAAATTCAAAAAGAGTTGTGTAAATAAAGATAAACATTAGTAATATAGGAGCAACTACATAAATAATACGGCTAGTATCCTTTTTCTTAACAGCATAAAATAGTTGCCAATAGATTAAGATCACGAGGAAAATTCCGTTTATTTCGTAAGCCTCCATTATAAATCCCCCTAGTTGCCTGCAACTGAGTACCCTTTTCTAAAACCATTGGCAAAGATAACGATATCAGGTATGAATCCCCATATCCCTATCGCTTTGATAGCCCCTTTAGCTGCACCTTTGATCATCATTTGCGTTGCTGCCTTTTCAATTCTCCCAGCTGCTAATCGCGTTTCAGCCTTGGATATCTTAGTTTTCACCTCTTCTTCTGTTTCTCTCCAACCATTACGGGCACCTACTGTAGCCGGACCTACCTTACTAGCAGTATTAGCAGCACCACTCCAATTAATTCCATACGAAGCCGCTACATCCTTTAATCCTTGTTTAATTCCTGATTCGATTCTGCTCCATGTAGACATGTCTAACCATCCTTTCCACTAGAAATGAAATTTAGTGCTAAGTAATGAATAACTGTACCCTATGAATATAAGAAAGATCCAAACAGTAGTCTCATGTTTTTTGATCAAAATGATAGCTATCACAATTAAAATACTTCTTACCATATGAAAGCTTTTCCCGCCTTATACGAAAAACACCCTCAGCCAGCCTCCTACCATTTAACAAATACACGAAAAATTTATATTCACTCGCTTTCTGAACATGCTCTAAGAGCTGATTGTGTTCAAATAAAATAACGTGTGCAAAAGTTCTATGATAACCCCCACCCTTTCCAGCCGGTATAACGTCTATATTACCGTATACCATTGTATTATTTTGTTCAATAACGATGACAACAGGCAGATCTTTTTTTACATAAAGAAATTCCATAAACAGACATAATGCCCGATCATAAATGCTAAAATCACTTGTTGGCTGTAATGGAAAAAGCACACCTTGATGATTTTTTTCCACCCCCATGCATGTCAAACATTTTACTAAGCAAGCATCCTTAAAATCCTTTTTCATTTTTGTCAATAGGTCGATGCTTATTTCTAGAATTCTCTGCTTCCTAAAGAAAATGCTTAATCTATTTTCTTCCTCCCCCTTTTCTATTAAATGACTCAAATCAAAAAACCCATCAGTCGACTTGATACAACAAAAATTCTCCTTGAATTTCACCTCAATCTCGCGTAAAAAGGGTAAATATAATTTCACAACAAACACACCCAATCGTCATAATATTCACAATAAAAAATTTATCTTTTTTTTTTTTTTTTTTTTTTTTTTTTTTTAGGATGTACAAAGTAAAAAAACGGGGGGATGAAGAATTTTTTTCAACCTGATGGGACTATACACTATTTTTTCAACCCCCTTCTTGGTCAGGTTGGCTCCCT
>JAAROH010008268.1_pt1 | contig 10891 bp, 4 predicted proteins | sample 7248631 | NCBI WGS metagenome assembly JAAROH01 (sample SAMN09772309, study PRJNA484901) | compost metagenome | isolation source: Vermicomposting unit | place: India
TTATAGAGGGAGGTATTGCCTTGTTTAAAATCGTTTTTAGCAAAAAGAATTTAAGCTTTATCCTTTCATTTTTTTTAGTATTGACAGCAGTATTTTCTTCAATGCCATTTCACAATGTACATGCTGCTGACAATGCAAGCGTTGTAGCAAATATCGTGGGGGAATTTCAAGACCAACTGGGTGATTCTAATTGGAATATTGATAGTAACATTACCATAATGCAGTATGTAGGAAATGGACTGTATGAATTTACTACGTCAACTCAACTAAAAGCTGGTAGCTATCAGTATAAAGTTGCATTAAATCATTCATGGAATGGGGGAGGTGTTCCATCTCAAGGAAATCTAACGCTGAACCTAACAAGTGATTCTTATGTCACATTTTGGTTTGACTACAATACACAATCTGTAACTGATTCTACAAAATATACTCCAATTTCTAATGACAAATTACCTAGACTAGTTGGAACAATTCAATCAGCAATTGGAGCGGGTAATGATTGGGATCCTGGAACATCAACAGCAATTATGACAGATTATAATTTTGATAACGTTTATGAATATACGGCACATGTACCAAAAGGAAACTATGAATATAAAGTGACATTAGGTTCTATATGGGATGAAAACTATGGTGCAAACGGTGTACTGGGTGGTTCTAACATACAGCTAAATGTTACTTACGATACTGATATAACATTCTATTACGATGCATCTACACATAATATATGGACTAATTATAATCCAACACTTACTGGTTTAGATAATAATATATATTATGATGATTTGAAACACGATACACATGATCTTTTCTTTAGGAATCCTTTTGGTTCTATAAAAGTAGGGCAAACTGTTACATTGCGGATTCAAGCAAAAAATCATGATCTTGAGTCAGCAAGAATATCTTATTGGGACGATGTCAATAAAACAAGGACAGAATCACCTATGACAAGGATAGGTGAAAGTTCTGACGGAAACTATGAATATTGGGAAATAAAGCTAAGTTTTGACCATCCGACTCGAATTTGGTATTACTTCATATTAAAAGATGGGACAAAGACGGCATACTACGGTGATAATGATGATCAGTTGGGTGGGGTCGGAAAAGCGACAGATACAGTAAACAAGGACTTTGAATTAACTGTATACGATAAAAACTTTGATACGCCAGATTGGATGAAAGGGGCTGTAATGTATCAGATATTCCCTGACAGGTTCTACAATGGTGATACATCAAATGACCATGTAAAAACATTGAGCCGTGGCAACGACCCAATAGAGTTTCATGATAATTGGAATGAACTGCCTGACAATCCGAATAATGCTGGTAGCCCAGGTTACACAGGTGATGGCATTTGGTCAAATGATTTTTTTGGCGGTGACTTGAAGGGTATTGATGATAAACTTGATTATTTGAAGAGCCTTGGAATTACAGTAATTTACTTAAACCCAATTTTTGAGTCTCCATCAAATCATAAATATGATACATCAGATTATACAAAGATCGATAAAATGTTTGGAACAACACAAGACTTCGAAAAACTCATGGAAGATGCACATTCTAAGGGCATAAAAGTAATCCTCGATGGTGTGTTTAACCATACAAGCGATGACAGCATATATTTTGATAGATACAGTAAGTATCCTGAATTAGGAGCTTATGAAGCGTGGAAGCAAGGAGATCAGCCAAAATCTCCATATGGGGATTGGTACACAATAAATTCTGATGGAACTTATGAAGACTGGTGGGGATACGATAGCTTACCCGTTATAAAGTCATTGAATGGAAGTGAGTATAATGTTACTAGCTGGGCTAATTTCATAATCAATGATAAAAATGCAATATCAAAGTACTGGCTCAATCCAGATGGAAATACAAATGGTGGTGCAGATGGCTGGAGATTAGATGTAGAAACTGAAGTTGCACACAATTTTTGGACGCACTTTAGAGATGCTATAAATACAGTAAAACTAGAAGCGCCAATGATTGCAGAAAATTGGGGAGATGCTTCTTCTGACTTACTTGGCGACTCTTTTAACTCAGTTATGAATTATCAGTTTAGAAATGATATTATAGATTTTTTAATTGGGAAGCCGTTTGATGATGGAAATGGACAGCACAATCCTATAGATGCTGTGACGCTTGATCAGAGGCTTATGAACATTTATGAGAGATATCCACTTCCTGCATTTTATTCAACTATGAACCTGTTGGGATCACATGATACGATGCGGATATTAACTGTATTTGGGTATAATTCGGCTGATCCGACAGAAAACTCTGATGATGCAAAAAATTTGGCAGAGCAAAAGCTTAAATTGGCTACAATATTGCAGATGGGATATCCAGGAATGGCAGATATATATTATGGCGATGAAGCTGGTGTATCTGGCGGTAAAGATCCAGATGATAGGAGGACTTTCCCTTGGGGCAATGAAGATACGTCATTACAGGAATTTTTCAAAAACATTATAAGCATAAGAAATGACAATCAGGTATTAAAAACAGGTGATTTAGAGACACTATATGCGCAAGGTGATGTATATGCGATTGGAAGAAGAATAATAAATGGTAAAGATGCCTTTGGCAGTCCTTATGCTGATAGTGCTGCAATAGTCGCAATAAATAGAAGCAGCGTAGACAAACAGGTTACTATTGATACAACGAAATATTTAAGGAATGGCGTTACTTTTAAAGATTTGATAAATGGCAATAAATCATACTCAATAAGCGATGGACAGGTAACTATTGATGTACCAGCGATGGGCGGTGTTATGCTTATTTCTGATCCTGGACAAGATTTAACTGCGCCACAAGTGCCTTCAAATATAACCGTGAAATCTGGCAATGGCAGTGTTGAACTTTCATGGTCGCCATCTGATGGTGCGACAGGATACAATATATATCGCTCATCTGTAGAAGGAGGGCTTTATGAAAAAATAGCATCAAATGTTAGTGGCACGACATATAAAGATGACTCTGTGACAAATGGATTAAAATATGTATACTCTATATCAGCGATTGATGAATTAGGAAATGAAAGCGACAAAAGCATTGATGTTGTTGCGTATCCATCGTATCCGATTGGTTGGGTAGGAAATTTGACACAAGTAAAAGATGTCCATGTAATTGGTGCCAATAATCCAACAGAAGACATTTTTGGTGAAGTATGGGCAGACGGTCTTACAAATAATAGTGGGCAAGGTTCTCACATGATAGCACAGTTTGGCTATAAGTATGTTGGTAGTACGGTTTACAATTCTGTATATGGAAGCGTCTATAACAGCGTCTATGGTGTAGATAGCGACAATGATTTTATTTGGGTTAATGCGGAATATGTAGGGGATTCTGGCAATAATGATAAGTATAAAGCTAATTTTACGCCTGATAAAATAGGTAAATGGGAATATGCCATGAGGTTCTCAGACGACCAAGGTCAAAATTGGACGATGACAGATATTTTGTCATTTAATGTGGTTCCATCAGATGATTTAGTAAAGCCAACAGCACCCGTTTTGAATCAGCCAGGAATAGAATCGTCGAGAGTATCACTTACATGGAGTCCATCGACAGATAATGTTGGAATATACGATTATGAAGTCTATAGATCCTCTGGTGGGACATTCAGCAAAATTGCGACTGTATCAAATAATGTTTATAACTATATTGATACTAGTATAATAAACGGAACTACCTATTCATACAAAGTTGTTGCTGTTGATCCATCATATAATAGAACAGAGTCTAATGTGATAACTATAAAACCAGATGTAGCACCGATACAAGTGACATTTAATGTTACAGTACCTGACTATACACCAGATGCAGTTAACTTGGCTGGTACCTTCCCAAATTTAAATTGGGATCCAAGTTCACAGCAAATGAAAAAAGTAAATGATAATACCTATAGTATTACTTTGACACTTGATGAAGGGACGCAAATAGAGTATAAATATGCAAGAGGTAGTTGGGATAAAGTTGAAAAGGATGAGTATGGAAATGAGCTCACTGCAAATAGGAAAGTGACAATTGTAAATCAAGGCGACAATAAGATGGTAATAAATGATACAGTATATAGATGGAGAGACATTCCGGTATTTATATATTCTCCAAGTAGCAATATGACAGTCGATCCTAATACGGATACAATAGAAATCAAAGGCAATACGTATAAAGGTGCTAAAATTACAATAAATGGTGATAGTTTTGTTCAAGATGAAAATGGGGCATTTACTAAGGATGTTCATTTAAATTACGGTGTAAATACAATTAAAATACATGTTGAACCAAATGACGGCATCATATATGGAAATGATGAATCTAGAATTTCTGAACTTACCAAAGACATTGAGATTGATATAAAGAGGCAAGGGAAAGATAACGGCAGTACATCAACCAACAATGGAAGTTCGTCATCAAATGGCAATGTTGGGTATAATGGATCTACAACTTTTGATTTAGGTAGTGTCACCACTTCAAGCAGCAATGTGACTGTAAAGATAGATGGAGGAAAATTAAGGGATAAAATAAGCAAGACACAGGAAAGAACTATTACAATTGATTTAACAAGCTTGAAGGATGCAAAGGAAAAGGTTGTGGCTATACCATCCTCTGTTTTGACCAGTGCAAATGACAACAATAAAGATATAGAATTAAAATTTAACAATTTAGCAGTATTGCTATCGAAAGATTCAATTGATATGTCGAAAATAGGGAACGATGTGACGTTAAGTGTTAAAGACAATGGAAAACCAAATGTATCAAATTACGTACCACTTTCTAATACGATAGACATAAGCATTAAATCAGACAGTGGAAATGTAGCATTAGCAAAACCGGTAGAAGTGACATTAAATATATCAAAAGCTAACGATCCAAGAAAAGTTGCAGTGTACTACTACAATGAAGAGACCAACAAGTGGGAGTATGTTGGAGGAAAAGTAGATGAAGATGATAATACAATAACATTTAGCGCAACCCACTTCTCACAGTATGCTGCATTAGAATACGACAAGACATTTGATGACATAAAGAATAGCTGGGCCAAAGATTACATAGAAGTATTAGCATCAAGGCACATAATTGACGGAATGACCGAGAGTAAATATGTACCAAATAAAACAGTCACAAGAGCCGAATTCGCATCAATGATACTGAAGCTTTTAAACATGAAAGAAGAGCCATACAGTGGAGAATTTAGCGATGTAAAATCAGGAGACTGGTATGCAAATGCAATAGAAGCAGCATATAAAGCAAGAATAATAGAAGGAGACGGAAAAAACATGAGGCCCAATGACAGCATAACAAGAGAAGAGATGACAGCCATAGCCATGAGAGCATACGAGATTCTTACATCATATAAAGAAGAGAATATAGGAAATACGGCATTTAACGATGACAAGGATATAAGCGGTTGGGCTAAGAATGTAGTAGCCAATGCAATAAAGGTAGGCATAATTAATGGCGAACCGAATAATCTATTTGCACCTAAAGGAAATGCTACAAGAGCAGAAGCGGCTGCCATTATATATGGCTTACTAGATAAGAGTGGAAATATTTAAAGATCATTAAGCCAAAAAGGATATGATGCTAAATTGCATCTATCCTTTTTGAATGTACTAAATATGGCTTTTTGTGAATAAGTTATTTAAAAATTTTTTAAAAATTAAAAAACCTAACAAATAAATCTATTGACATTTGTCGATGAAGGATATAAAATATAATTAAGTTAAAGCGCAACCGGTTGCAAATAAAGTTGCTTATTATTAAGGGATGGTGGGGAGGAGGTAATAAATAAGATTAATATTCCACATATGAAAACGCTTATAAATCAAATAAAAAATTCATCTCATAGTGATATGAGAAAATAAGGAAACTATATGCTGAAATTAAATGCTTATATAGTAGGTATATAAATTAAATGATTGAAAAATTTATTCTAAGATGATTTAACTTCGCAAGTTCATGTTACAATTTTAAATTTAAAATAAAAAATGGTATAAGCCAATAATTAAATATTGGCTTACCATAAATAGGAGGTTTTATTATGAGTCGTTCTGGCAAAGGAATAGCTTTGCTCTTAGTACTTCTAATGGCTTTTTCAGTATTGATTTCTGGGTGCGGAAGTAAGTCAACAGATCAGAATAATACAAGTCAAAGTAAGACAGAGACAACAAACAAATCTGTCACGTTAGATATTTTCCAATTTAAAGTTGAAATAAAAGATGCTCTTCAAAATGCAATAAACACATACATGAAGGAAAATCCAAACGTTAAAATCAATTTAGAAACAGTAGGTGGCGGACAAGATTACGGTGCAGCGCTTAAAGCTAAATTTAATTCTGGCTCAGAGCCTGCAATATTTAACGTAGGTGGTCCACAAGATGTTGCAACTTGGAAACCGAAGTTAGCAGATTTATCAGATACAAAAGCTGCAAAAGAGGCAATTAATGGTACTCTTACTGGTGTTACACAGGATGGAAAGATTTATGGATTACCTTTTGACCTTGAAGGTTATGGACTGATATATAACAAGCAGATATTTAAGAAAGCGGGAATAGATCCATCTAGCATAAAGACATTTGATGCATTAGTAAATGCTGTAAAGACGCTTGATTCAAAGAAAAAAGAATTAGGTATAGAGGCAGTTTTCGCTTTCCCAGCTAAAGAGACATGGGTAACAGGTTTACATTTGTCAAATGCATTTTTATCACCTGAATTTGATGGAGACGTCACGAAAGCATTTAATGCGAAAACGGTAGAATTCAAATATGCAGATGCAATGAAGCAAATGATAGATTTGCAAAATAAATACTCAGTACAGCCTACAGCAAGCCTTGATTACAGCACACAGGTTGAAAAACTTTTTGGCACTGGTAAAGTTGCAATGATTCAGCAAGGCAACTGGGTATACCCGACGTTGGAATCACTTGATAAAAATTTTGCAGAAAACGATATAGGAATGCTGCCGTATCCAGTTCCAGGATATAAAGAGGACAGCTATCCGGAAGGTGTTCCAATGTATTGGGCAGTAAACAGCAATAAACCAGCTGAAGTTCAAAAAGCTGCTAAAGATTTCTTAGATTGGCTGTATACTTCTGATGAAGGTAAGAAAATAGTTACACAGCAGTTCAAATTTGTTCCGGCATACAATGGATATAGCGCTGATAGCATATCAGATCCATTAGGAATGCAGTTATTTGTGGCTGCTAGTCAAGGAAAGACATATGGATGGGTATTTATGGGCTATCCTAATAATTGGGGACAAAACGTACTTGGCGCAGATATACAACTATACGTAAATGGTTCTCTTGATTGGAATAAATTAATTGATCATGCTAAACAAGCTTGGGCTGATGCACGAAAATAATTATTAGAGACGGTTTCAAATAAATATTAGTGGGAGAATAATATTTTGTTCTCCCACTTTATAAATAAGAAAGAAGGTATGGAAATGGTTAAGAAAGCTAAATTTTTAAAAAGTGGAATTTGGTACTGGCTATTTATTGCACCTACTCTTTTATCATTGATTATTGTTGTATTAATACCATTTATTATTGGAATATACTATTCTTTTACGGATTGGAATGGAATAAATCAGCCATTATTTATAGGATTGAAAAATTTCATGCTATTAAAAGATGATACTGAGTTTTGGAACTCCATATTGTTTACGGCAAAATTTGCAATTGCGTGTATAATAATAATCAATGTTGCAGGATTAAGCCTTGCAATGCTTGTTACGAGAAAAATATTTGCTAGAAATTTTATGCGTACCGCATTTTATCTACCTAACCTGATAGGTGGTCTCATACTAGGATTTATTTGGAACTTTATTTTTGTAGATGTATTTCAAACAATATCGGATGCTACACATATTGGATGGCTTAGTGGATGGTTGTCAACTACTAATACCGGTTTTTGGGGGCTGGTAATCGTAACATCTTGGCAGATGATAGGTTATGTCATGGTCATCTATATAGCGTATATAGAAAGCATTCCAACAGATTTAGTTGAGGCATCAAAAATAGATGGAGCAAATTCATGGCAACAATTTAAGAATGTTATATTTCCTTTGATATCCCCAGCTTTTACGATAAGTTTGTTTATTACATTATCAAATTCATTTAAACTTTTTGACCAAAACCTTTCACTTACAGCGGGCGCACCGGGAAATACTACGCAGATGATTACGCTTAATATATACCAGACTGCTTTTTCAGCTCAGGAGATGGCTGTAGGGCAAGCAAAGGCAGTAGTAATGTTTGTAATTATTGCTATTATCTCAATTATTCAAGTATATTTCACTCAAAGAAGAGAGGTTGAGATGTGATGAAAAAAGTTAATGTTCAAAAATACTTATTAACGATAGTGGGTATTGTGCTGTCGCTGATTTGGATATCTCCATTTTATATAATACTTGTAAACTCATTTAAGACAAAAAAAGAGCTTTTTATAAATACATTGTCTCTGCCGAACAGTCTTATGCTGGATAACTATAAGACAGCAGCTTCAAATTTAAATCTAAGTGAAGCATTTTCTAATACTTTGTTGATTACAATTTTTAGCATTTTAATAATAGCTATATTTTCTTCAATGACAGCATATGCACTTCAAAGGGTAAAAAGGAAAAGCAGCGTTTTTATATACATGGTATTTACTGTTGCCATGCTTATTCCATTTCAATCAGTTATGATACCTCTTGTAGCTGAATTTGGAAGGTTTCATTTATTGACGAGATCTGGTCTTGTATTTATGTATCTAGGATTCGGATCTAGTTTAGGCGTATTTTTATATTACGGTGCTTTAAAAGGAATACCGACATCGATAGATGAAGCAGCGCTTATTGACGGGTGCAGCAGATTTAGGATTTATTGGAATATCATTTTACCGCTATTGAGTCCAACGACTATTACCCTGGCTGTATTAGATATAATGTGGATATGGAATGACTACCTACTACCATCATTAGTAATAAATAAGGTGGGATCAAGAACGCTTCCGCTTATGATATTTTACTTTTTCAGCCAATATACGAAACAATGGAATCTTGGTATGGCAGGGCTTACAATAGCAATTTTGCCGGTTTTGATATTTTACTTCTTGGCGCAGAGGAAATTAGTTACGGCAATAATTGCAGGTGCTGTGAAACAATAATAGAAAACATAACAAATTATTAAGTTACGATGGTTTTATCAGGTGGTGATGTGTTTATTTTGTATAAAAATATTATTTAAGGAACTATTGACAATTGTTGAGATAAGTTATAAAATAAAGTTAAAGGAGCGCAAGCGATTGCAGGTAAGCGCTCAAATATTTATTCAATAAAGGAAAGCGGTTGCTGTAATAATATAGAAATGGAGGCGTGTAGATAAGAACAATTATCAAAGTTATTCTATTTTAAAATATGTTAATATTTTATTGGAGGAGGCACTTTTATGAAGAGGTTTACGAAGATTTTTGCATTTCTTACTATTTCAGTATTAGTTATGTCAGCATTGCTAACGGGATGTGGCAGCAGCAAGTCAAACAGCAGTTCTAATTCATCATCTAATAGTACAAAAAAGGAATCAGTTTCATTAACTGTATGGTCACATTTGACAGATTCTGAGGTTGCTAAAGTTCAAGAGATAGCTGACAAATGGGCTAAAGAAACAGGAAACACAGTTAAAGTATTAGCAGATCAAAGCGATTTCCAGGCATTTTCTACAGCTGCACAGAGCGGCAAAGGGCCGGATATAATGTTTGGTATAGCTAATGATAATCTAGGGACTTTCCAAAAGGCAGGATTGCTTGCAGAAGTGCCAGATGGTATAGTAAATAAATCAGACTATGTTCCAATGAGTATTGATGCAGTTTCATTTGATGGAAAATTGTATGCAATTCCACTTGCAATGGAAACATATGCTTTGTTTTACAATACAGATAAGGTACAAACACCACCAGCTACAATGCAAGATTTAATTGATCTTGGCAAAAAAGTTGGATTCCAATATGATGTCAATAATTTCTATTATAGTTATGCTTTTATTGCAGCGAATGGTGGATATGTCTTTAAACAAAATGGCGGAAAACTTGATCCAAATGATATTGGATTAAATAACGATGGCGCTAAAAAAGGTTTATCTATGATAAAAGATTTTGTAATCACAGATAAATTTATGCCGGCAGATATTAAAGGAGATATGGCTAAAGGGAATTTCCAAAGTGGGAAAATAGGATTATATATAGGCGGGCCATGGGATGTCGATGGTTTTAAGAAAGCAAATGTCAATTTTAAAGTTGCTCCGATGCCGACGCTGGATGGCAAGGCAATTCCTACTTTTGCAGGAGTTCAGACTGCATTTGTAAGTGCTAGCTCAAAGCATCAAAGTGAGGCATGGGATTTAGTGAAGTATCTTGCTGCAAATACGGCATTGCCTTTATTTGAAACAGGTAACAGAATTCCAGTATTAAATAGTATATTAGAAAATGATGAAATTAAAAATAACGAGATAATGAATGCATTTGCAACACAGGCTAAAAATGCACAGCCAATGCCTAATATACCAGAAATGCAGGCTGTATGGACACCTGCTGGTAATGCACTGCAGCTTGTAACATCCGGGAAAGCAACACCTGATAAAGCAGCAGATGATATGGTTAAGCAGATAAAGCAAGGTATTGCTACTCAACAGTGAATAAGGGGCTATTGGCCCCTTTACACTTATAATAGAGGAGGATGATCTATGAAGACAGGAGCGAAGATACGTGATAAATTGACGCCATATGCATTTTTGTCGCCTGCAATATTATCTATGACAATATTGAGTTTTTTACCTATTGCGTACACTATATATATTGCTTTTACTAACTTTAGTTTAAATCATTTTAGACAATACCAGTTTGTTGG
>JAAROH010008269.1_pt1 | contig 10879 bp, 10 predicted proteins | sample 7248631 | NCBI WGS metagenome assembly JAAROH01 (sample SAMN09772309, study PRJNA484901) | compost metagenome | isolation source: Vermicomposting unit | place: India
TGGAATTCGCTCCTGTCTCATACTGACATTTTCACTGAAGCGTTACAATATGACAGTATCACAGACGAACAACAGGTTTCCCATTCTTTTGTTGACTTCATTGTTGCAATTCCATATAATAGACTTTGTGTAAAATATGGCAGCCTATGTGTACATGTTTATCCGCCCATTTTGTTGCTCCTTGCCGGAGTTGTACCGCGTAACCCTCAGCTGCTGGGGCGAAGGTACATGAAAACAAAATGGCGATAAACGATGTACGCAACTGTTTTATTTTACCGACTAACTTTTATAAGGAGGAACTTCAATGTCCCGTTATACAGGACCGACTTGGAAGATTTCCCGCCGGCTCGGGATTTCGTTAAGCGGAACGGGTAAAGAACTGGAAAGACGTCCGTATCCTCCGGGACAACACGGACCCAATCAACGGAAAAAGCTTTCCGAATACGGCCTCCAATTGCAGGAAAAACAAAAACTCCGCCACATGTACGGGATAAACGAACGCCAATTCCGCAACACTTTTGAAAAAGCCGGGAAAATGAAAGGGGTCCACGGCGAAAACTTCCTGATCTTGCTGGAATCCCGCCTGGACAACCTGGTGTACCGGCTGGGCCTCGCCCGCACCCGCCGGCAAGCCCGGCAATTGGTGACCCACGGCCATATCCTGGTTGACGGAAGACGCGTCAACATCCCCTCTTATCTCGTCAAACCCGGTCAAACGATCGGCGTCCGCGAAAAATCGAGAAACCTGCAAATCATTAAAGAGGCCATTGAATTAACCAATTTCATTCCGGAATATTTAACCTTCGATCCGGAAAAAATGGAAGGCACCTATACCCGTTACCCGGAACGTTCGGAACTTCCGGCGGAAATCAACGAATCCCTGATCGTCGAGTTCTACTCCCGCTGATCGGCTTCCGTGCGGGAAAGGCTGCTTAAAAGCCCCGGATCCCTTGGAAACAAGGGAATCCGGGGCTTTTTCATCCGGGCGAGAAGGCCGCGACATCTCTTCCATGTCCACGGGCCGATTTGCCGGAGCTCGCCTTTCCCGGGATCATGCCCATTTATGGACGAGACGGGGTTCGAACCGCTCCATCCGGCGAAAAAGGGTTTCCGCATCGCCGGCGGTGATCAATAACTCCAAATTTTCAGGCTTGGCGAATCCCTTTTCCACCGTGTGTTCCAGCATCCGAATCAAAGGATCGAAGAAACCGTTGACGTTGAACAGGCCGATCGGCTTTTTGTGCATGCCGATCTGCAGCCAGGAGAGGGCTTCAAAAATTTCTTCATAGGTCCCGTAGCCTCCCGGCAAGGCGATATAGCCGTCGGCCAATTCGTGCATTTTGGCTTTGCGGTCATGCATGGTGTCCGTAATGAAGAGTTCACTGACGCCCTCGTGGGCCAACTCTTTCTTTCGCAAAAATTCGGGTATGATCCCGATCACCCGGCCTTGATTGCGCAAAACCGCATCGGCGATCTCCCCCATCAGGCCCGCCTTGCCGCCGCCGTAAACCATGGATATCCCCCGGTCGGCAAGGAATTGTCCGAGATCCCTGGCCGCCCTCCTGTATTCCGGGTCGTTCCCGAAATTCGAACCGCAAAATATGCAAATGGATTGGATGTTATTCATCTCCCGAACCCCCTTGCGCGATCCGCCCGAAAAGCCGGGAACCGGCGGTCTCCGGACACTTTCCCCGTTTTGCCGGCAAAATGCCGATGTCCATCGGGCATCCGGTCCGGCATCCCCCTTCCGCCGGAAAACCTCCGTTTACGGCTTTTCAACGGCGCTCTTTTTTGCCGTCTCCACAATTATAGCTTTCGCCGGGAATGCATGTAAAGGCCGGCGCGCCGCCGCGCCTGAACCGAAGGGCCGATCGGCCCTGCCTGAAACGGAGGCAGAACCGTCTGCAACCGATGCACAAGTTCACCCATCGGATATTGATACCGCCGACGGGAAAATAAAAAATCCGCCTTCGCTTTCTTCCCGCCCTTTCTGGCAATTGGTTCGGCGGCATGGAGGCGGAATGAATATAGATTTTATCGGGTCCCGAATTTTCCTTGACAAAAGCACGGGAATTTTTCTAAGATATTCTCATAATTGAATATTTGCAAAAGTTCATCTTATCCAGAGAGGCGGAGGGACTGGCCCGGTGAAGCCTCAGCAACCAGCCGGATTCCGGCCAGGTGCTAATTCCAGCAGAACTTCTGTTCTGGAAGATAAGATGAAGGGAGGCAATGTTTTCTTTGCTAAACTTCTTCTTATCGGAAGAAGTTTTTTTCATTTCTTTCGCATCAAGGGGGGATCCGCCGGGAAATTAACCGGCATGTTCCGGCCGGGAAAAGCGGTTTGGGAACCTCGCCGGAACCGTACGAACCGCAAGACCAGGCTGCATGTCTGTCCGCAGGAAGTCCTCCGGGGAAAAGGCGTGCAAAAACAAATGACAATCAAAAGGAGGATGCAGGATGAAGAAAACAGCGTTCTAATTGACGATCCTACTTTTATTCGCATCCGTCCTGTCCGCCTGCGGCGGCAATAAGACGGACGGGGAAAAAGCCGCAAACGGCGGCACCGGAAAACCGGAAAAAGGGGGAACATTGATCTTCGGCCGGGGAGCGGACGCCGTCTCCCTCGATCCGATCAACGTCACGGACGGAGAATCCATCCGTGTTACATACAACATCTTCGAAACCCTCTTTGAATACGACGCCGATTTAAACATCAAGCCGAGACTGGCCACTTCTTACGAAACGTCGGAAGACGGGTTGACATGGACCATCCATCTGCGCAAAGGGGTCAAAATCCATGACGGCACGGATTTCAACGCCGATGCGGTCGTCTTCAACTTCGAGCGCTGGATGGATCCGAACAACCCTTACCATGACGGGGACTTTACCTACTACACCTTCCTTTACGGGGGATTCAAAGGGGACGAAAACCATAAAATCGTCCATGTGAAGGCCCTTGACGATTACACCGTCGAGATCCGATTGAAAGAAAAGATCGCCCCGTTCCTCAGTTACCTGGCCATTCCCATGTTCGGGATATCGAGTCCCGAGGCGATCAAAAAATATGACGACAAATACGGCGAACATCCGGTGGGAACCGGCCCGTTCAAATTCGAGAACTGGGACCGCAACGACAAGATCGTTTTAACCAAAAACGAAAACTATTATGAAGAAGGGAAGCCCTATCTCGACCAGCTGATCTTCCGGGTGATCCCCGACAATTCCGCCCGTTTGAGCGCCCTCAAATCCGGGGATATCGACATCATGGACGGGCTCAATCCCGACGATAAGAACGCCGTCGAGTCCGACCAAAACCTGGATTTTGTCAAACGGCCGAGCTTTAACATTTCCTATTTGGCCTTCAACACGGAAAAAGCGCCCTTTAATGATGTGAAGGTCCGCCAGGCCATCAACATGGCCATCAATAAGCAGGGAATCATCGACGCCTTCTTTAACGGATTGGCCGAACCGGCGAAAAATCCCCTTCCTCCCGTCCTTTGGGGATACAATGACGGGATCCCGGGTTATTCATACGATCCGGAAAAGGCGAAACAATTGCTGGCGGAAGCGGGATACCCGGACGGCTTCAAGACCGAACTGTGGGCGATGAGCAATCCGCGGCCTTATTTGCCGCAGCCGTTAAAAGTGGCGGAAGCGATCCAGGCCGATTTGAAGAAGGTCGGCATTGAGGCCGAAATCAAAACCTTCGAATGGGCCACCTACCTGGACAAAGTGAAGAACGGCGAACACCCGATGGCCCTCTTCGGATGGACGGGCGTTTTGGCCGATCCCGACAACTTCCTCTATCCGAATTTGAGCAAAACGAACACAAAGAAACCGGCCAACAACATTGCCTTCTACAAAAGCGACGAGTTAACCGGTCTGCTCGAAAAAGCGAGGGTCACCATCGATCAAAAGGAACGGATCGAGCTTTATCAAAAGGCCCAGGAAATCGTCTTCCGGGATGCGCCTTGGGTCTTGCTCGCCCATACGGCCCCGCCCCTGGCGAAGGCCAAATATGTGAAAGGGTTTGTCGCCCATCCGATGAACGATTCGTTCACCGAAGTCTATCTCGAGAAATAACGGCCGGCACCGGCCTTAAGATGCCCCCGTTTCGGGAAAACGCCCGGATCGAAAAGCGGCAGGCGGGCGCCGGCTCTCCAAATCGGTACCGATCGTCTCCACCGGACGGCCCTTTCCGGCCGTTTCCCCAAGGGGATGAAGTCCCTTTACCCGGCGGCTTTCCGCCATCCTTCTGCTTTTTCCGGTTCCCTGGCGGAATCCGCAAAGGGGCATCCAAACATGTCCTTCCCCGCATCCGGGGAAGGCGCGCCCGCCCGGGCGGGCGGCAGCAAACCTTGGCTTGCCGCAATACCGCACCGCCGGCAGTCAACAAACTTTGGAAAAACACCTCCCGCTGGAGGTGTTTTTCCATTTTTTGATGATTCGAACCGGTTTGTCAGGGTTCCTTGGAAACCGGCGGCGGGCAAAGGGCGGGCGATCCCCTTCCCTTTCGGGCAACGACGGCCGGATTTCCGGCGAATCAGGCGGCATGGCCGCCTCAATTGCTCTTTCGCATCCAACAGAAACCGGAAAATCACTTGCGAATGCCCGTTTCTTCCGCCAGCTCGGCGTACCAGTCCAGCTCCCTTTCCGCCGACCGTTTAAACTCGGCTGAGGGCAAATAGGACGGCTGGAGATAGATCTTTTCCAGCTGCCCGATAAAGCCTTTGTCCTTCTCCATTTTGGCGACGGCCGCTTCCCACTTTTTGACGATCGCCTCGGGCGTTCCCGCCGGCAAGGATATCCCGGTCCACCATTTGACCGTCAAGCCGTGAAAGCCGAGTTCCTCCGTCGTCGGCACGTCGGGGTATAAGGGGCTCCGTTTGCCGTCCTGGACGGCCAGCACCTTCAGCTTTCCCGCTTGCACGAGGGAATAGACTTCCCCGGCATTATGCACGGCCAAAAGCACATGACCCCCGGCCACTTTCGCGGCGGAATCGCTGGCCCCTTCGCTCGATACCATCCTCGTTTTTTTATAGTCGATCCCCGCCGCGCTCAGCCATTCCGCCACCCCGAAGCTGGAAAATCCGGCCGGGCCGACGCTTGCCCAGGACAAGTTTTCCGGATTTTCCTTTACCCATTCGGTCAGTTCCCGCAAATCCTTCCACGGCGCATCGGCGCGGACGGCGTAAACGAGGGGGGACTCGGCGACGCGGGCGGCGAGCATATGGTCCTTCAGCCGGAGAACGGGGCGGTTCGTTCACGCCTCATACATCGTCGTCGACGAATTGTTGTTCATCAGCGCCGTATATCCGTCCGGTTTGGCTTCCGAAAGCGCGTACCGGGCACCGACGATCCCGCCGCCCCCGGTCTTATTGACGACGATCACCGGCTTTCCCCACTCCTTGCTTAAATATTCGGCGACCGCCCTGGCCGCCAGATCCACTCCTCCGCCTGCGGCGAATGGCACGACGAGTTCAATTTGCCGTTCAGGATACCGGCTGCCCTTTTTTTCCGGTTCGGAAGTGATCGCGGCGCTTGACGCACAGGCGGCTAAACCCGCCATGAGGAATAAAGCCAATAGGCATGTGATAAATTTTTTCATGAACCCTTTCCCTCCCATGTTTCGATCGTCCGAATTGGCTGCCGTTCCTTTAATCCCGCTCCCTTCCCGGTGTCCTTCCCTTTCCGGGTTCTTTTCATCAACACCGAGGAAAGGATAAACAAAACCGTCGCCAAGACGAGCAGGGCAAAGGAAACCGGCCTTTGCACGAAAATCAACCAACTTCCCGAAGAGATTTCCAACGATTGGATAAAGGCCATCTCCATTTTCGGTCCCAAAACGAAGCAAAGAATAAATGGAATAACCGGCCATTGAAACTTATGGAACAAATAACCGAGGAGCCCGAAGGCGACGGCCGCCAAACAGTCGAAAAGGCTGTTCCGCACCGAATAGGCGCCCAGGAGGCTGATCATTAAAATGGCCGGAGCCAAAAGGCCGAAGGGCACCTCGGTCAGTTTTGCCCACAATCCGACCATCGGAAGATTGAGAACCAACAGGATGATATTGCCGATGAACATGCTGGCGATCACGGTCCATACAAAGGCGCTGTTTTGCTCGAACAAAACCGGGCCCGGCGTCAGCCCGTAGATCATGAACGCCGCCAATAAAACCGCCAGCGGGGGAGACGAGGGAATGCCCAGGGAGAAAAGGGGGATAAAGCCTCCGGAACTGGTCGCGTTATTTGCCGATTCCGGTCCCGCCACCCCTTCGATGGCGCCTTTCCCGACCGATCCGGATGTTTGGAAAGCCTTTTTTCCAAGTCGTAGGAAAGAAAGGAGGTGACCGTCGCCGAAAATCAAAATCCGGGCAATATGCCGAGAAAAAAGCCGAGGAGGCTCCCTCTGACAATCGGCATTCCGCTCCGCTTCAAGTCTTCTTTGCCCGGAAAAGTCCTTTTGATGTGCTCTTGTTGGATCCGGACCCTTCTTTCCTCAAGCCCCTTCAGCACTTCCGTTATGGCGAAAAAACCGATGATGATGCTGATCAGCTCAATGCCGCCGGCCAAAACCGGAATCCCCCAGGAAAATCGCGGGACCCCCGATGACAAACCGATGCCGGCAAAAGAGGCGAGAAACCCGGCGGCGCCCATGATGACCGATTTCAAAAAGGACCGTCCGGAAATATTGAAAAGAATAAGAAGCGCCATCAACAGCAGGACAAAATATTCCGGGGGGCCGAATTTCAATGCCTGGTCGGCCAGAACCGGAGCTAATAAGACGAGCCCGATCAAGCCGAAAATCCCCGCGGCAAAAGAGCCGATCGCGGCGATGCCTAGAGCGGCTCCCCCCCTTCCCTTCCGCGCCAACGGGTAGCCGTCCAAGGCGGTCGGAACGGAGGAGGATTCGCCGGGAATATTCATCAAAATAGCCGTCGTCGATCCCCCGTACATGGCACCGTAATAGATCCCCGCCATCATGATGATTCCCTGGACGGGATCCAGCACCATCGTGACCGGCAGCAAAATCGCGATGGCCGAAGTCGGTCCGACCCCCGGAAGGACCCCGACGATCGTCCCGACGACCGAACCCGCGGCGACAATCAGCAGGTTGAAAAGGGTCAGCACCTCTTGAAAACCGTTCAGCAGAAACAGTAACGTCTCCATGTCGCTCCTCCATCCTTAAAATAGAAATCCGTTCGGCAGCGGGGTTTTCAAAAATTCCGAAAACAGAAGATACAAGGCGCAGGTAAACAGACCGGAAAACAGGACGGAATCCGGCCACCGGTAATTTCCGATGATCCTTAGCAAAAAAAGAAACGCGAGGAAGGTGCTGAAAACATATCCCGCATATCCGATCAGCAGGCAATACGAAATCAGGACGCCGGCGGTGGCGGTCATCTTTCTCCCGATTTTCCCCCCGGGCAGCACAAATCGTCGGGAAGATTCCTCTCTTTTCAGGAGCAGAAATAACCCCGCCGCCACCAAGATTGCCCCGATCAGCCCCGGAAAGATATGGTCACCGGCCCAAAAATCGGTGCGGTACGGATAAAGCCTTGCGGCTTCAACGACAGACACGATGCCGAGAAACAGGGAGATAAACGCCCCCGTTTTGCGGGGAATCCCAGCGATCTTTCTCATCGACTCCCGCCTTTCCTAAACGAAGATGAGTGTTCCTTACCCCGGCCCATGCGTTTTTCCGCGGCCGCGGGAAAATTCCGCATTTGCCTATATATTTCTATTCACTTTCCGCCCATTGGGCACTTGTCCGCCGAAAAAATGCGGGAGACTCGGCTGCGGATTTTGGAAAAAGAAGGAATGGAAGGACGGGGAAGAGAACAACGGAAAAAGGACGGCAAAGAGAGAGCCCCTTATCGCCAACGGAGAGGAAAATTGAAGGGGACAGGCGGCAGCTGCGTCCCGGGGATGCCCCTTTCAGAAACAAAAAAAAGCCCCCGAGGGCTTTTTCCGTCTCCCTGGGGCTGTGCCTTCCGGCTTCCGCCGCGTACGCCGCAAAACGGCGATTCCCGTCAACCTTGTCCCGCTTCCGGGCCGGTCTTTTTTTCCATACTTTTTGCCGCATTTTTTGCCGCAAAAAATTCGCCGAAAAAAGCGGCGCCCAAAATAAAAATTCCCCCGACGACCTGGCCCCATGTCAACATTTCCTTTAAAACGAGGGCGGACATCGCTACCGCCGAGACCGGATCGAAATAGCTCAAAACCGCAACCGTCTGGGTCGGCAATTTTTTGATCGCAGAAAAATAAAGGAAATAAGCGAGCCCGGTGTGGACGATCCCGACGACCAGCAAGAAAAACACCGACCGGCCGTCCAGTCGGGACAGATGAATTTCTTCGGCCGCGGCGACATAGGGAAAGAGCACGAGGGCGGCGAAAAACAGCTGGATCAGGGCCGTTTCGTATCCGGGAAAATCCTTTATGCATTTGTTCAGCAAAACGACTCCCGCGAAAAATAAGGCGGCAAGCAGGCCGAACCCGATGCCGGCAAGGCGGCTGTAACCGCCGGCCCCGGATTCTTCCCCCTGCCCGAGGATGAAAAACAAGCCGGCCATCGCAACCGCAATGCAAGCAGCGCTTTTCGCCGTCCATTTTTCCTTCAGAACGAACGGGGACAACGCCATCACCAACACCGGGGCGAAATAATAGGCGAGGGTGGCGGCGGAGACGGTCGTATACCGATAGGCTTCAAAAAGAAAAATCCAATTGAGCCCGAGGGCGCTTCCGGACAAAAGGAGCAAAATCCAATTCCTCTTCGTCGTTTTGAAACGCAGCCTATTTTTCATGACGAGGGCCGCAAGAAACAAAAACAAACTCCCGGAAGCCCCTCTGAATAAAGCGACGGCGTCCGACGGCAGGGCGATATGCCTGACAAACAGGCCGATGCTGCCAAAGATGAGCATCACGAGGGAAAACAACAGCTTCTCCTTCATGCCGTTCCTCCGAATGATAATTGAGATTTTCCTGCTTCGACCATATCCATTGTAAATAAGATATATTCCGAGCCTATTCTTTATTTGATTAATGGTCCAGGCATGTCCTTTTCAAAATTTTTCCACCGTTTGATAACCGTTGGAACAAACGCAATTAAAGTTATGCAACGGGACAGCCATACCATTCCGACAATTGAGTTATCCAATCCGAAAGGGGAGGTATCGCAAGCATTCTGCCATCTCATCCGATTGATTCGCTTAAAGGATGCTAAAACGATGGGAAGCCGGATTTCAAAAGGATCCTTTTCCCTGTCATATTGCCATTGTCGATATGATAAAGAAAAGCAAAGATAATCCGTTAGCTTCTAATAGCGAGCTTGAAGAAAGGGAAAATGATATATCGATAAATGTCGTATCCGATCGGGATGTGAAAACAAGCGGCATCGACTTTGACGATTTTATCAGTCTGCAGACGCGCACGTTGGACATTTGATGCGATCCAATTGTCATATTTTTTATCAATTTATCGTCCATTCTGCAGATACGGCCAAATAAAATCCGTGAAGATGAGGACTTATATGGAAGCTGGGGACGAACAAATCCGAGACTTTATTGATCAATCGGTAATAATAAGGCGATTTCCATCATCGAAGAAAAGCTGAATTTCAGCGTTCATGAATTGAGCAATACTTATTTTTGTCAGGGCTAGACATGTACATGATGCAACAAGCAAACCAAATCCGCGTCCGAAACGGCAATGGAATGGGGCGGCCCCTTCCCGCCCTGGGGAAAACGCCGCCCGCCCAAGGTTTTTCATTCCACTTCCCTCAGCATATTTTCAATGCGGATCAGCCGCTCATTCATCTCATGCAAAAGTTCCGCCTGCCGCCGCTGGAAGGCGTCCCTTTCCTTTTCGAATTTCAATCTTTCTTCGGCCCGCCTCTCCGAACGTTTGACGGTCCGGTATATAAAAATAGCCGCGACGATCAACAAGGGAATCGGAACCACAAAGAATACGAAGGCAATAAGCTGATAGAGGGAATCCATCAGGGAAAAAACCATCCTATCCACCTCCTGTTTCTTCAATTGCTCTCCGTTGGGGTGATCTTTGAATTGGCCCCGGTGCGGCGAAGCTTTCAGCTGCCGGGGAAAGGAAAGCGGTCACCCCGAGACCGGCCGCATGCGGAATCCTCCCCCGCCCGCCCGGCAAAGAAACAGGGGTTTATGGCCGGCCCCGCCTGCGCCGTTCACACGCTACGAACTTGCTGCTTTGCAGCGCCGTTAAGCAAGAAATACATGTCCGAAAAATAACGCCGCTCCGGAGTCGGCGGATGCTTTTGGAAACCGAAGAGCGAAGGAGAACCGCCGCGGGCCGCGGGGGATGCGTTCTCCTTGTTTTGACTAAAGGCGCGATGAATCATTCCCCTCCTTCTTTTTTAAAGTCACCGTTTTGGCCGCGCCTGCGATCGCTTTTTCGTCGATCAGAAGCCGGAAAGGAACGAGTTCATAATATTTCATCGCCTTTCCGTCTTCGGAGACTTCATGATGCCCTTTGACAAGTCCGGCCGATTCCAGTTTTTGCAAGTGCAAATACAACAGCGGCCGGCTGATTCCCAAGTTCCTTGCCAGCTGGCTGACGAATTGTCTTTCTTCGGCAAGCGCTTCAATGATCTTCATCCGGTAAGGGTTTGATAAGGCGTCCAAAACTCTCAGCAACCGATCTCCGTTTTGAATTTGTTCCATATGTAATAAATATATTACATGTGTAAGAAATTGTAAAGCCGTGAATAAAAAAATCCTTTCACGCTTTGGCTCAGCCCAAGAAAGAACCGACGCTCCCAACCCTTTCCCCAGTCAATATCGAGTAGGAGGGGGGCGGCTAACCCCCGTCCCCTCACACCACCTAGCATGCGGGTCCGCACTAGG